>MDSW01176892.1_pt1 | contig 31456 bp, 35 predicted proteins | sample 811171 | NCBI WGS metagenome assembly MDSW01 (sample SAMN05326641, study PRJNA326480) | marine metagenome | isolation source: seawater | place: Atlantic Ocean: North West | collected 2012 | reverse complement strand
TGTAAAACCTCCATAATAATTAACGAGCCATTCTGATATTGTGGAGTCTGCACCACCAGTATGTTTAATAAATAAATAATATATTGCTATAAAATATAAAAATAATAAATATATTAAAAAAATATTTTTAAAGTTATTTGTTTGAAGCATTTTATTAAATTATATCTTTCATCATTTTATCATTGTTTAGAATTTAAAAATATAAGCTTTTTTTAATTAAATTATTTATAATCATAAAGATTAATTTTTAATCCACTATAACTTTATTATAAACTTCAAGAGTTTTTTTTGCACAATTATCCCAAGTAAAAATTTTTGATCTGTCAATGCTTTGTTTAATAATGTTTTTTCTTAAGTCACTATTATAAATTATTTCATCAATACAATTTGCTAAATCATGACTATTTTTGGGATCAAAATACAATGCTGCAGATCCACAAATTTCTCTAAACACAGGTATATTTGAGCAAATTAATGGACACTTTGAAAATAAAGACTCTATATTTGGAATACTAAATCCTTCGTATAAAGATGTATTTATAAAACAAAGAGAATTATCAATCAAATTTAGTAAAATTTTATCATCACCATAAATTTGTTTAATCTTAACATTCGACTTATTTTCTAATAACTCATTATTATTTAATTTTTCACCACCAAAACAAACAAGTGAAATATCTTTATTTTTTAATTTAGAAAGAGATTTAATTAAAATATCAAAGTTTTTATATTTTCTTTTTGAACCAGTGTATAAAATATATGGTTCATCAATAATTTTATCTTTTTTAGTAATTAAATTATTTTTTAAATGGTCTCCACCCAGATATACTACACTTACTTTTTCCTCAGAAATTTTATAAAAATCAATTAAGTCTTTTTTTGTTTGTTCAGAAATACAAATAAAATGATCTGCATGATCAATTATTTTTTGTTTTTTTGTATCTTTTTTTTCATAAAATTTATTATTATACTTTTCGTGTATTAAATCATAAACTGAGATAATTTTTTTAAATTTTTTATAGTCTTTTATTTTCTCAGAATAGTAAGTTTCATGAACAATGTCTGGTCTAAAACCTTGAATTACTTTCTCTGAAAGATAGGAATTAATTTCTTTTAAAAAATTATATTGAGGTAATCTACTAAGTGAAAATGAAAATTTTTTATCTTTATTGATATTATTTAAATAAATATTTTTACTTAAAGGTGCAACAATTTTTGCATTAGCATCAATCCTTTTGACAAGTTCTGTAAAATATCTTGAGATACCTCCATATTTTTGGTTAAAAAAAATAGTTCCTGTATATGCAATTTTCACAATTAATTAGATTAAAAGTTCTTTAATTTTTTTTAAGCTATGGCCTTTATTTTTCAAATCAACTACATCGCAATCTTTAATTTGATTAATCTTACCGCTTCCTTTAATGTAATTCAGATTACCATTTTGATCCCTACTTTCTGACAAAAAAGAGGTTGTTGCATCTTTTATTGATTCAATTTTTAAATTTGGAAAATAACTGTCTTTAGAAAATTTTTTCGAAATAAAAAAGGCATTATTCTTCAAATTATTAGTTCCTAAAAAATAAAAATTTTTTCTCTCCATTAAATTGATTGCGGCTTTCAAAGACATGCCATAACAAAGATTTGAATGGTGATAATTATTTCTCGAAAAACCTTCAATATCTGGTACCGTTACTTCTAAGTTTTCCCCAAATACTGAATTATATTCTAATATAACAATATTAGAAAAATCTCTTTCTAATTTATTTAAAATCCAATAGTCAGTCCCATCAATGTCAATACTAAAAATATCTACCTTGCCGAAATTTTGAGATTCAAGAATATCTAAAATATTTTTTGATGAAATAAAAACTTCTTCGATTGTAAGTTCACCTTTCCAGGTTTTTATTCCCTGATTAATTTGTTTTTTTAAATTTGAAATACAATCTATTACCATCCCTTTTAATGATCTGGTTTCAAAGATAAATCTTGTATTTGATTCAGTATAATCACCAACGCCAATTTCAATAAATTTAGGCTTTTTAATTTGTAAAGAGTATAAAATATAATCAATAATTCCATCTTCGCCATTTTGAGAAAATATTTTATAATCTACATCATTAAGAGAAGTAATATTTATATATTTATTTCTGATATTCAATAAATGAGAGAGTCCTATCATTCTTTTTTTTTCGTCTTGGAAATTTTTAATCAATTTTTTTACTAATTTTTTAATCATGTTTTAAAAAATACTTTAAATCTAAATCTTTTGTTTGCAAAAAGATTTTTCTAAATTTAAAAATTTTATTTTTTTTGACAGATACTTTCTGTTTATTGCTCAATATTTTAATAATTTTATTTGGAGAATTAACTTTCCAACCAATTTTATTGATATTTTTAAAATAATTAAGTGTATTATATTTTAATAATTTAATGAAGATTTCGTTAATATTAAAAAACAAAACTGGTTTTCTAGTGGTAACAGCATATGTATAAGCTGTTCCTGAAATATCAGTTAATAGAAAATTAGATATTTTATAAGATTTAAAATAATCAGGCGAATTATCAAAAATGAAATTTTTATAATTTTCATACTTTGACTTTAGCTTTATCACTTTTAAATCATCAAAATTTGATGGATGGGGTCTATAAATAACTTTATAATTATTTTTTAATAGTATTTGAAATATTATATTTAATCTTGATTGAATAGACATTTTTGGAAATGACAAATAATTAGTGGGAGCAATTAATATTGTTTTTATTTGTTTTGTTTTACTGTGTTTAATTTTTTTTAAAATATAATCAATTTTTAAATACTTGAAGACAACAATCTTTAAATTTAAATTTTTTTTAAATAAATTTTCAAAAACTTTTTTACTATCTTTTGTGGCAACAACAATAAAGTTATATTTATTTAATTTGGATAATAGCTTTTTTTCTTTTGACTTTTCTACTAATGGAGTGTCATAAATATCATGATGTATATATACTTTTACTGAATTTGGCGTAAACCTATCGCATACATTATTTGACAAAAAAATATCAACTCCGTACAAAAATTTTAAATATGACTGTTTTATTAAAAAAAAATTATCTTTATAAAGAATTAAAGTTGATCCATATAAAAAGTAATAATTTTTTTTTTTTTTCAAAGTAATCAATTATAAAATTTAAATTATTTTTAGTAAGTTTTTCTTTAGGATGATAAAAAAAAACAATTTTTTTTTTTAAAATTATTTTGATTAAAAAAATCTTCGTATTTATAAAAAAAATGTTGTATAATGAAATTATATTTTTAAGTAGAAAACTCATGTTTTGATAAACATATTTTTTTTAATATCAAATATTTTATCACATTTAGTAAGTGCAGACATTTTATGAGAAATAAAAATTATTGTTTTATCTTTACTTATTGAAAATACGTCATCAATAAATTTTTCCTCTGTATCTTTATCAAGCGAACTAGTTGATTCATCAAATATTAATAATTCTGGATCTCTATATAATGCTCTAGCAACTCCTATTCTTTGCTTTTGACCAACAGAAAAATTTCTACCATTTTCCTCTACAACAGTATCAAAACCTTTTTCTAAATTATCTATGAATTTTAATATTTGCGCAGCTTTTGAGGCTTCTAAAAGTTTTTTACTTGAAATTTCTTCATCTTTTAATCCTATTGCAATATTTCTTTTTAACTCGTCTTCAAATAAAAAAATCTCTTGAGGAACATAGCCAATATTTTCAACTAATTGATTTTTATCTTTTAGTATCTCTTCCTCATCTATATACATCTTTCCATCTGTATGTTTTAGAAGACCCATTATAATGTTTATCAATGTAGATTTTCCAGTGCCAGATTCTCCAACCAGGCCTATTTTATCACCTTTTGCTATATCTAGTGTAAGATTATTAATTGTATTTTTTTCATTTCGTTCGTACTTAAAGCATATATTTTTTAAACTAATTTTTTTATGAAATTTTATAAAATTTGCTTCACCTTCACTTTCATTTTTCAATCTAATTTTATCTAATTCTGAGAAAATTAAATCAAAAGATGGCTGGATTGCTTTCAAATTACTTAACGATGTAGTCAAACTGTTAAAAACTGGTATTAATCTTAATGCAGCTACAACCACAAGTGAAAGGAAAGGAAGTACATTTATTACATCATTTTCATATTGAAGCTGAATAAAAATTATTAAAACAATAAGTACAACTGCTGTTAATTCTAAAAATAACCTTGGGAGCGATGTTACAAAATAATTTAAAAAGACATTTTTTTCAGCCTCTTGAACTTTCTTTGAATAATGTCTGTAATGATAATTTTTTAAGTTATAAATTTTGAATTCTTTGAAAAGACCAACCAGTTCATAAATAATCTTAATTACATTTGATGATAAGCTTTGAATTATTTTTCCTCTTTTAAATAATTTTTTTTTATTAAAATAGTAAAAAATTAATGCAATAATGAAAAATATAGAAAATAAAAAAATTGATACCTCAGTGTTAGAAAAAAATAATAAAAAAATAATTGAAATAAGAATTAAACATTCTTTTGTTAGATTAATTAAATTTAGCAAGTAAATTGTGGTATTTCCAACATCTACTGAGAGCGTTCTTATTAAAATTGAGGAATTTTTTTTTATAAATTTTAGATAATTTTGATTAATATAAAAATTAAATAACTTCTTAGAAAGAAAAATCTTAATATTTTTTACAAGATGTCCTTGAAAGTAAATTATTGAGGCATGAAATAAATTTTTAAATATAAATAAAAATACAATAAATATTGATAAATATTGTATTTGTTCTCTTTGTGACATATTAAATAGGTTATTTTTTATAAATCCAAAATCTAAAAAAGATAAATTAAAATTTTTTTGGTCCAATATTGAATTTAACAATACAGGAATTGAAGCCAAACTCACTATTTCCAATAATGAAAGAACAATAAGTAAAAAAACTAATATTATAAATAATAATAAGTGATTTTTGTTTAGATTTTCATATATTTTTTTAATTTTATTCATCTAAATATTTTTTTTTTAACTTTTTAATTAGGTCTTCTGATAAAGCTGTTGTGCTCTTTGAAAAATTATTAGTAATTAAAATGTTGGGATTTTTGGGAAATTCTGCTTTTAAATCTACTCCCCACACATTTTTTTTATTTTTGTAAGTTTTTTTTTTTTTATTACTTTTAATTAAATCAACTGATGACTTAATATATATTTCTATATAATTGGAAAATTTCTTTTTATTATTTTTTCTAATTTTTTCTGATAGTCCTACAACACACATAATAACATTAATTCCTTGATCAGTTATTTTTTTACAAAAATTTGTATAATATTTTAAATATTCCATTCTGCTTTTATGATCATATTTTTTAAGATTAAAAATATTTCTCAAATCGTCACCACTGACTATAATTGTTGGTCCAAATTTCTTATAAATAAATCTAAATATTTTCTTTCCTATGATTGTCTTTCCTGATCCAGATAATCCAGTTATCCAAAATAAAATTCCTTTTTTATTTAAAATTTTTTTTTTCATTCTAAGATTTAAATCTCGTTAGTATCAATTCTAGGTAAATTTAATATTTGTTTTTTTAGATTTTTTACGTTTTCTGAATAATTAGCAAAGCCTACTTTATAATTTAATTTTTTTGCTATTTTTAACGTTTTGTTATTATAGGAACCGAATGGGTAACATATGCTAAGTAAATTTTTTTTCATACCTAGTTCCAATATAACTTTTTTTGAATTCTCTAATTCTTTATATTGATCTCTATAATTCAAATATTCCAACCATTCGTGACTTGATCCGTGGGAACCAAAATACATGCCGTTTTTTATCATTTCTTTAGCTTGTTCTATATTTAAATACATTTTTTTTATCAAATTTTTTTGATCATATTTGTAAATTTTAACAAAAAGGTTGTTAATAATTATTTTTCTATTTTTTTTAGGAATAATATATTGCAACAAATTTCTTATATTATTTGAATATTTACCATGCCATCTTAAATCGTAATCCTTTTTAAATTTATCAATCAATCTCAAATAGTAATGAATATCCAATTTTTGCTTTTTTATTTCTAAACAAAGATCATTAAAAATTTTTTTTTTATTTTTACTGCTATGAAGAATTATTTGTATTTTATTAACATCTAAGATTTCTTTTTGTTTTAAAGTAGAAACTGGGGCGAAGAAAACGCCACTTATTTTTTCTTTACACAATATAGGAAATACATTTTTATAATGATCTAAATAACCATCGTCAAAGGTTAATAATACAGACTTTTTAGGAAGCTTTTTTCTATCTGATAATTCTTTTAATGAAATTATATTAAAGTTTTTTTTAAGAAATTTTATTTGCTTTTGAAATTTTTTAATCTTTAATGATTTTAGATTTTTAAAAACTGAATAATTTTTATCATTAACATAATGATACCCTATAATTTTTAACATTTTACTTCTTTCTTAATAACAACATGAAACTTGAGGAGAAAGGTATGATTTTTTTATTAAAATAATTTCTTTCAATAATTCTTGTATTAAATTCAGCAATATATTTATCTTGATTAAATGAGGGTATAACTGGATGATAGTTTATTCCTGAGATATCGAAACTTTCAAATTTATATTTATTGTAAAATTTTATTAATTGTTTAGGTGTATATTGGTTTATTAAATCTACATTTACACCGGTTTTAGGTTGTCTATATTTTATAACTTCAAAGTTCAAGCCAGGTTTTTTTTTAAATTTTTCAAAACTTAAATCAATTAAACTTATACATTCTTGGGTAAGTAACTTTATCATTTTTGAATTAATTTCTAATTTAGTAAATTCATTTAGAGAAAATAAATTAAACAATCTATTCCTGGAACTAACTATTAGAACACCATTTTTTTTTAAAATTGAATGGAATTTATTTGTTATTTTAATTAGCTCCTTTTCCGTAAAATATTCAATAAAACCATTTGCTGCAATAACATCATATTTTATTTGCGTATCAAACTTTAAAATATCATCTTGATCAAATCTTATTTTTTTATTTTTGAATTTTTTTTTTGCAAGTTCTATCATCGATTTTGCAAAATCAATACCATGTGCAAATTTAACTACTTTTGATGCTTCATACACTAAATTTCCTGATCCACATCCTGCATCAAGAAAGTTTGAATATTTTCTTTTTTTTAAAAAATTTAAAACAAACATATTACGTTGCTGCGCGGAACTTTGAATTTTTTTATTATCAAATGTTGCCTGTCTAAACCAATTGTTTGCGTATCTTGAAAAGTATTTTAATGTTTGTTGTTGTTGTTTATTTTGACTCATTTATCTCCCTCTATCCAAAGTGTATCTGAACATTTATTGCTGATTAAATTTTTTATATACATTATATTAATTTTTTTATCATACATTTTTTTTAGTTTATTGTGACCATCAGGTTTACCTGATAATAACCAGTACAAATGGTTAGTAATTCCAAAACGCTGAATATAATTAACTTTAATATTTTTAAACCCTATATGATTTAAAATTTTATACATACTCTTTCCAGTATGCCAAACCAAGGACTCTTTGCAAAAAGTAAATGATCGAAAATCTTTTATTTTAAAAAGTACATCTTCAGCATTCGGTAATTCTATAAATATTTTACCATTTTTGCTTAGTTTATTGTGCAAAATTTTTAAAGTTTCTAATTGATTGGGCAAATAATGCAAAACATGAAACATTGTAATTACATCAAAATTATCTTTAAATTTTAAAATGTTATCCTTTAAATTAAAGTTACTTTTATTTTCTTTTAAAATATATTTATTTTTTTCAACACCAAAAGTATTTTGGTATTTTTTGAGTTTTTTTAAATGGTTTAAAAAATTTAAATTTCCACATCCAAAATCTAATATTTTAGAATTATTGTGAAGATTATTTTTTATCAAAGATAATCTTCTTTCTTCCTCATTATTCTTTACTAATTTAATAAAATTTTTTTCAATTTTTTCAAATGTAAATTTTTTTGATTTATTGAATTTTATATTAAAATTTTCATAATATTTTGAATAATAATTTTTTTTTATAAGATTTTTTTCTAATACAATAATTTTTGAATTTTTTTCTTGAAAAACTTTAGTAGAGCCATTTCTAACTTTTAAGGCTATAATCTTTAATCTATTTTTTTTTAAAAGATTTAATTTAATCAAGTCTTTAATTACAGGATTATTCATTTTCTTTAATGTATTTTTTAATTACTTTATAGCTATATTCTTTATTATAAGAAAGCATCTCATTAACAATATAATTTTTATATTTTTGTTTTGCATGTTTAAAATCTAAAAGCATTTTTTTTTTGTTTAATAGATTTTTACTAAATATGTTAATTAGAGGTATATTAAGAAACTTCTGATACAAATTAATTTTTTGATTTAAAGACAATCCTAAATTATTATTTTTTAAAATTAAAATATTTTTATTCAAATATATTGCATTGAAAATTATAGATGAGTCGAAAAAAGTTACTAAAAATGATTTTTCTATAAAATATTTTGTCTTATATTTTATCACTCTATAGTTTGGAAAATATTTCTTAGTTTGATTAATATTATAAAGAGGATGTATACAAATAATTATTTTTTTGTTAAAGATTTTTTTTAAATTTTCTAATGTTTTATTTAAATTAAAGTAGTGTTTTTTGATTTCGCTCCCAGATAATCTACCTCTTAATTTAACATCATCCTCATGATTAGGATCTGCATCAATATGGGTGATATAATCTTGTGAAATATTTTTTTTATTATTATTATATTCATCATATAATTGACAATTTATATAATTATAGTTTTTTACAAATAAGTTTTTTGTATGTGATAATTTTTTTTTTCCACTTTGAAACCTATTATCTATTTTATTAATTACACTCAACTTGATTAAAATAAGTATTGTAAACTTATCAAACCATCTGAAAATATAATTAAAAAAAGAATAACCATAATTTTCACTACTAAATTTCAATGACCATTGAATATTACCTAAATTACTTATTATAATTTGCTTTCTTTTAGATTTTTTTATCAAGTAATGAATAAATATATCTTTTAAATTAAATCCAAAATTGTTCCAAATTATTAAATTATTTTTTAATAAATAAATTTTAAAAGCATTATAGTTTTCAAAGTTTAAAACTTTAAAATTTTTATTGAATTTAAAATTTTTTTTGATTTGGGATAATTTTACTTTTCTTAGCTTTTTATCTAGATATAAAACATTTACAGATTTCAATAAATTTTTAATTAATTCTTTATGAGCTTGCAAAGTTGCTTCGATTGAGTCTAAATCGGAAATTAATAAAATCTTACTCTTCATTTTTTTAATAAGTAAGATACTATTTTAAGGTCAAAACTATTATCAATGTCAATTGATCTCTCTTCTGGCATAAGATAAACTGAAGTTTTATTATGAAATACTGTATTTGACTTCAGTAGAGTTTTTCTATCCCATATATATATTGATGCATTCATGTCATAAACTTTAGGTGCAAATTGTCTGCCTGGTATTTTTTTCATCAGATTTTTAATTGGTTTGATTTTATTTTTTTTAAACTCAACAGCATTGAAATAAGGGTTTCTTCTAGATAAACATGCAGAAAATAAGGTTTTAGATTTACTATTTAAAAATAAATTTAAGGCTTTTTTTATATCATACACTTTTCTTAATGGAGATGTAACATCTAAATCAATAATTATATGGAATTTTTTTTTTAATTTTTTTTCCAATTCTTTTAAAGCGTGTCTGATAACAGGTATTTTAGGAGTATCATCTTTTGATAAATTTGCTGGCCTTTCTATAATATCTAAAAAATTATATTTTCTGCAATAATTAAGAATTTTTTTGCTATCACTTGATACAACAACATTTGAAAATAATTTTGATTTTTTTGCATGATCTAAACTATAAAAAATCAATGGTTTTCCCTTAATCATTTTCATATTTTTATTTTTTACTCCCTTGGATCCGCCTCTTACACATATTGTACACAAGATATTATTCATTATCATTTTTGTATATTTGAAATAAGTTTTTGTAGTTTTAAGCTAAAGTATATATTTGGTAATTTTATATTTTTGTTTAAAATAATATCTTTAATTAGACTTTCAAAAGATTGTTTGAAACCTTTTTCTTTCCAAGTTTTTATATATTTTTTATTTTTATTATTAACAAAAATTATTTTTTTATTTATCAAATCTGCACTAAAATCAAAATCTTTTCCGTAACCTGCTATACTTCTAGTTTCAATTTTTGAATAATAATTTAAATGAATTAATAATTGTTTTGCATTTTTTGCTTTTCCCAGTACTATAAGATTATCTTCAGAATTTATTTTTAAGTTGGATATTTTGTTATTAACTACAAAATTTGTTTTAAAGTTACCAAATATCCATTTTAAATAGTCAAATTCATGACTTAAGTCTAAAAGAACACCACCTCCTAGAGATTTTTTAGCACTATAAGTTTTAGTATAGTTATTTTTTCTCCAGTTGGGAAGGAAGGATTTACAATAAATTTCCACAGACCAAAATTTTTTATTTTTTAAAATATTTTTTAGATATTGAATTAAAGGGTCATATCTTAAATTAAAACATACAAATATTTTGTTATTAATATTTTTTAAGTTATAAAATTTATGGAATAATGGTTTTTCAACAATTATTATTTTATTTTTGAAAAATTTATTAACAAAAATTAAATCTTTATAATGATTGGAAGTGGCGGAACAGATAAATATTACATCTGGGTCGTAAGATCTTAATTTATCATATTTATTATAAAGATTATCTTTAATTTTTTGTTTTGAAAAAAATTTGATTATAGGATTTTTTTTTTTTATATTTTTTTATAATAGCTACATATTTTTTTGTCATATTTCCGTAGCCAATAAATAAAAATTTCTTACTCATGAAAAAAAACTTACAGTTTTTTTAAATTCATCCCATTGACCAACATCAAGCCAGTTATTTTCATAAACAGTAAAAATTCCAACTTTTTTATTTTTTGATTTTAGTATTTTTACTAAATCAGTGAAATCATATCGCTTGTTCTTAGGTACAAAATTCAAAATACTATTTTTTGCTAAATACAAACCTGCATTTACCAAGAAATCAAATTTAGGTTTCTCTTTAATTTCTATCAAATCTGAATTTTTTCTTGCATAACATACACCATAGGGTATTTGATGTTTTTTTGATGAAGCAAGTATTGTAAGATCATAATTATTCTGTAAATGAAACTTATACATAGAAATTAAATTTATACTTGAAATAGTATCGCAATTTGTGATGAAAAAGTTTTTTGCTTCAGATTTCTTAATTTTTGATAAACTTCCAATGGTACCCAAAGGTTTATTTTCATAAATAAACTTTAGTTTATAGCTGGGTTTTAACTCATTAAAATATGCCTTTAAAATTTGAGCTTTGTAATTAATTGATAAAATAAATTTTTTCACACCATAATTTTCAAAATTTTTAATTATATGTTCAATAACAGGTTTTTTGTTTACAGGTATTAAGGGTTTGGGCAAGATATCGGTGAACGGCTCTAATCTTGTCCCCTTTCCACCTGCCATAATTATACATGGTATATTTTTTAAAAGTGTATTCTTGTTTAATTTTGCTGGGCTTCTTTTTTTCTTAATTGTTTTTATAGTTATAATTTTTTTAACTTTTTTAAATTCGTCTATGATTGGAATTATAGTAAAATTTTTTTTATAAAATAAATCATTTAACTTTTTTTGGTTATATTTTTTATTTATTAAATAATGTGGTTTTTTATTAAAAATATTTAAAATTTTATTTTTTAATTTTGTACCTTTCAAAATTGCTTTTCTTATATCTCCATCACTTATTGATCCTATTAGTTGATTATTTTTATTAATGACAACCAAGCCTTTAACTCCACTTTTTTTAATTAGCTCTAAAGCTTTTTTTATGGATGCATCTTTATAAATTAATAAATTTTTCATTTTACAAAAAGTCTACAACATTAACTTTTTCCTCGATTAATTTTTTTCTAGCAATATTTAATCCTGATCCAAGAAAATTGAATAGATTTGCTGTGATAACTCCTGATACTTTATGTATTTTTAAAGCTGCAGACAAATGTTCTGGTTTTCCAGCACCACCCATTAATAATAATGGCTTATGAAGATTATTGGGAATAATATTTAAAATATCTAAATCTATTCCTGCCCCATTCCCATCTCTATCTATAGAATTTAAAACTATTTCGCCAGTGCGCATTTCATTTAAATTAATTAGGTGTTCTTTTAATCCTATATTTTCTAGTTTTGTACCACAATTTGAATATAAATGAATTTCATCATTTTTCTTTCTATAATCAATAATTACACTTATCGATTGTGAACCATATAAATCTGAAATTTGATTTAAAATCTCTTTTTTTTCATAACTTGCAGTGTTTATTGAAATTTTATCAGCACCTTTTTCAAAAAAAATTTTTGCTAAGTCAATATTTTTTACTCCACCACCTAAAGTTATTGGTATAAAAATATTTTTCTTTAAACTTTTTATATTTTCATAAAAATTATCAAAATCTTCCTTCTGTGGATTTTGTTTTACTAATGTAATCATTAATTCATCTACATAGTTTGCAGTATTCCCAAACTCAAAATTTTTGATTAGCCAATTGATATCACCTACTTTCTGCAGTCTAAAATTTCTACTTAAATGAAAGTAATTATCTTTAAAGTACAAACAATAAATGATTCTTTTATAGTATAACATGGATTTATATATAATTGTTCAACTATTGAACATTATTTGCATATTATAAATATATTTACAAGATAAATTTATTCTATAATATGTTCAAATACTGAACATATAATAAATTATGAAAACATATTTGACTAATTTTGATATTTCAAAAAAAACAATATTCATTTTGGGTGGTAATGGGTTAATAGGTAACGAAATATTTAAATTTTGTTTAAATTCAAATGCGAAAGTAGTCTGTATCGATATCAAAAAGAAAAAAAAATTCCCAAATAAAAAAGGAGTTTTTTTTGAAAAATTTGATGTCTCTAGCCTTCAAAATGTAGATTCTTTTTTGAAAAAAATAGTTAATAAATACGGGCCACCAACAAGCTTTATTAATGCCAGTTATCCAAAGACTAAAGATTGGAGCAGAAACTCCTATAAACATATTAAACTAAAAAGCTATTTGAAAAATATTAATATTCATATGAATAGTTATATATGGATTGCAAAAAAAATTGCTGATCAAATGATCAAATATAAAATAAAAAACGGATCTATCGTTTTATTGTCTTCAATTTATGGAATATTAGGTCAAGATTTAGAGCTTTATAAAAACACTAAGATGGCAGAAAGTATGAGTTATTCAGCCATAAAAGGTGGCATTAATAATTGCGTAAGATCTATGGCCTCATACTATGGTAGTCGCAATATTAGAGTTAATAGCATTATTGCAGGTGGAGTATTGGACAAACAAAATAAAATTTTTGTTAAAAGATACAAAAATAAAACACCACTATCTAGAATGGCAAAGCCTGAGGAAATTGCTTTAAGTACCTTGTTTCTTATCTCAGATGCATCATCATATATAACTGGATCTAGTATGGTTGTAGATGGTGGATATAGTATATTATAAAATTTAAGTTTTTAAATCTAAAAAATTTTTAATTAATTTCAATCCGGTTAGATTGCTTTTTTCAGGATGAAATTGCGATCCAAAGACATTTTCTTTTTCTACAAAAGATATAAATTCATTTTCATAAGTTGTTTTTGCAACAACCACATCATCGTCAGTTGTATTGATTTTATATGAATGAACAAAATAAAAAGGAGATTTATTTTTTATGCCTTTCCATATATTGGTATTCTTGTGCTCTACAAGATTAAAACCGATATGTGGCACAGGTAATTTAAACTTATTATTTATAGACTTAAAGTTATTTAAACAACCTTTAAAAATACCCAAACCTTTTATATTTGGTGCTTCTTCACTACTTTCAAATAAAAGCTGCATACCAACACAAATGCCAAATAATTTATGTCCATTTTTAATTAGATCTCTGATAAAATATTCCCAATTTTTATTTTCTAAATTTTTTGCTAATTTTCCAAAATTCCCAACTCCTGGCAAAACTATATGCGAGTAATTTTTGGCATTTTCAGGTTTTGATATAAAAATAGCTTCATAGCCAAGGTAATTAACAGCATTAAATATTGAGCCAGTATTACCTGCGCCATAATCAATTATTGCTACTTTTTTATTATGCACAAAAATCTATTTAATTTTGAATTTGGGTATCCATCTATTTTTCTTTTCAAATAAGTCTTTATTTACCCACTTATCAATTGTTTTCTTAAATTCATTCATATTCATTTTATAGTAATCACAATACTCTTCAAAATACTCTTCGGGGTATACATCATCATACATTTGTACAAGTTTTACAGCTTGCTCTCTTGTTAATGCACCTCGTCTAACGTCAATTCCTGCATCCATTGTTGCCCTAGCAAATCCAAATTTTAAATACATTAAATAGATATGTAAAAAATATAATTTTTGATCAGTTTGACCAAAATTTGTATATGTTCCAGTATTAAGAGTATCTTTTTCCTCTAAACCACAGTATTTTTTTGCTATTTCATAATTTCTATATGGATCCCAATTTTCGTAAAAACTCCAGTGAGTAATTTTTATATTATTTTTTTTAAGTTCATCATCATTTGGATAAGTAAACCAGTAAGCCTCATTTTCAGTAAGATTTGCTAAACTAAGAATTCGTTTATGCTCACCCTCTAAATAATGAGTTTTTTGATAATCAACACCATATACTCCATCATTTATTTTTTTTAAGTCGCCTCCATATTCTACTTCGCCATCCTCTGAGTAAAAAATCAATGGTATTTTAAATTCCACGGCAATTCTAATAACTGCAGTATGAATTGATAGTAGCCAACCATAATAAGGATGACCAAGTTCCGTGAAGCCTAACTTGTTTAATTTTCTCATGGCACCTTCATCAGGTGTAACGTGGATATGCTGGTAACCACTTCTGACAAAATTAATTAGATTTTTTTTTCCAATATTTTGTTCTATTGGGGGTCTTATTGTAACTGCTAATGGATTTATTTTTTTTTTATTTTTAAGCATGTAAGAAATATATGATCCATCTTTTCCACCACTTACTGCTGTGATGCATTGAAAAGGTTTTGACTTATCTTGATCTGATAATAATTTATCTAATAATTTTTGTCTATGACTCCAGTCTAAAGTTTTTTTTTTTTCAGCCCACTGACATGCTGTACACACACCGTTCTTATCAAACGTTACTCTAGGACGAGTTGAAGCAACAACGCATTTTGTGCACCAAAATATTTTAGTCATACTATTTTAAATATATTATTTGATCTCATATTATAAGTTTTTTCTCTACAAAGGATTTTTTAACTCCGTAATATAAAGTAATTTTACTTTTCCATCCTAATTTTTTTATTTTTTCATGTGAAATTTTATTATTAAAAAAAATTTTTTTTGTTTTTTTATTTAAGTAAATAGTTTTAGATTTTAAAAAAAATACTTTCTCAAGTATTTTTATTATGCTGTTTATAGATGTGTCTCTATCAGACTTAATATTATAAACCCCCATTTTTTTACTTTGTAAAAGAAAAACTAAAGCTCTACAAACATCATGGGCATGTATAAAATTTAGTTTTAAATTTGTAGGTTTATATACAGTTAAAATATTATTTTTTTTTATTTCATTAATTTTGTTTAAAAGGAAAGATTTATCTTTTTGAGAATGGCCATAAATAGAGGATGGTCTAAGTATTAAATATTTCATTTTTTTTTTTAAAACATATTCTTCAATTTTTTTTTTTAACTTTGTGTATAAATTTTTTTTTTTATAATAGATCGACAAGCTTGAAAAAAAAATGAAGAATATATTTCTTTTTGAAGCCCAATCTATTAATATTTTAGAATTGGTATAATTTACAGTTTTAAGTTTTTTTATATCAACTTCATTTTTTCCTGGTAAAATTGCACCCATATGTATCAAACAATCAATATTTTTAAATATAGAGTCAAGTTTTTGGTAATTTAATCTTTTGTTTAAATCAAGTACTTTGAAATTAATATTTTTTTTTTTAATTATTTTCTTTCTAGAGGTTGCTAATAAATTATATTTTTTTTTTAATAACATTGGTATCAAATGCATACCAACAAGACCTGAAGAACCTGTTAGTCCTATGTTTTTTACAACCATTCTATTTTTTTACCTTTAGAAAAATTTCTTTTTAGATTGAAAATGTTACTGTCGTTTAAAAATATCTCTTCAACATACCTAAAAACAAATCCATCTTTTATTTTTAAGTTCTTTAATTTTTGATTTAAAAAAAAATTTCTAATGTAAAATTCGGGTTCGTTAAATCCAAATGCTGCTCTAATTGATGTAGTTCCTGAAAATCTTGAATTAATTTCAAAAGGAATAAATTTATTTTTATTTTTTTTAAATTGAATATTAATAGTTCCTCTATTATTAATTTTCTTTGCAATTTCTATTACTTTTTTTTTAAGTTTTGAATTATTATAAGTTTTTAATACCCAAGATGTGCCGTTTTTTAAAATTCTTTGGGACGTAAATGGTCCAATCATATCGCCCTCTTTAGAAGTAAAAATGCTACATGTATATTCTTCATCAAAATATTTGTTCTTTTTTCCTAGAAATTCTTGAATCATGGGTTTCTTTGTTAAAGAAACCAAATTAAAAAATTGTTTTTTGCTATTTATTTTTATTACACTTCTTCCTGATGTTCCAAATCTACTTTTTAAAATAAAAGGTTTTTTTAACCTTTTATACATTTTATCTATTTTAGAATTTTTATTTATTAAAAAAGATAGTGGATAATCAAGTTTATTTTCTTTTAAAAACTGTATTGTTTTAAACTTATCATCAGCAATTTTCACAACATTTAAATTTGTTACACTCACTAAGGTTTTGCTTTTTTTTAATATTATATCTTTATATTTTGCAAAAAATTTTATTTCTATTTCAGAACCTATAAATAATATATGAATATTATTAATTTTTAAGATCTTTATTATTTTTTTAAGAGAGTTTTTATCCTCAATTTTTGGAATTATTATACTTTTTTTTGTTCTGTATAATGCAGCATTTAATTCATTAATGTCTGCCGAGATAATATTTAAATTTAATCTACTAATTTTTAAGGCTTTTATAATTGATTGGCCAACACCACTACCAGCACCGGTTACCATAACATTTATTTTTTTCATAATTATATTACTTCTAAAATTTTTCCTAATTCCTCTTTTGAATGAGCATTTGAACCTAAAGAAATTTTAGTTTTATGCTTTAAACATTTTGCAATAAGCTGCTTTGGATTTTTGTGATACCTATAATTTACTTCGAATACTTTATCTTTTTTAGCGCATAGTTTAATTACTTCGTCAAATAATTTATCATCTGGATAATATCCAAATCTCTTAATTGTCATCCCAAATGGATGGCCTAATATATCTACTTTTGAATTATTTAGTGAAGATATCATCAAATCAAATTCAGTTTTCTCAACTTTATCTTTATCTAAATTTTTTTTAAATTTAAAATCTTCATTAGTTTCTCCTGGAAATCTGTGTACACTAGCCATAACTAACCCGCACTCAGTAAAAAATTCATCTCGCAAATCTAAATTTCCATCAAAATCTAATATTTTAACCTCTGTTCCAGAGATTGAATTACACTTTTCCTTTGGTAATGAATTAACTTGTTTTGTAAATTCAAAAAACCAATCGCTGCTACTTTTTCTAGAATGTTCACTAAAAAATATATGAGATAAAGATTTTTTACATGCTTCCTCATGCATCTCTAATACTGAATTTTCACCATCTGTCCAATTTGTATGAACATGTAAATCGACTTTGGGCACCTTTTCTTTTTTTAAAGAGTCGTAAATATCTTCAAATAATTTGTGTTTATCCATATTATTTCTTATTAATTAGACTTGGAGAACTTGGTAAACTTATTATTCTTTTATACATATTTGCAGATGTATCTAAGTTTGATTTTGGGCATTTCTTAAAATGATTTAAATTATGAAGTAAAGTCCAAGCAGTTCTTGTTAAGTATCCATTTTTATTCGACAGCTCTATGAGATAATCTCTATAAGCATAGTATTGATCTTTAAGTATAATATTTTGAAGCCAATAATTGCTTCTTGAATTTACCGGTTCTCTAACCAAGTCAAAAAATTTGCTTTTAATTATTTCTGTTTTATATTTTCTAAAAATTAACCTATGAATTTTAACCATTTTTTCAATACTTTTAATTTGTGCATTTCCGAGTGCTGCATTAAGACCAGGCATTTTCATGTTATATCCCACTCCATAATAATCAAATTTCCAATTATGGTTTTTTTTCGAAACATCAACTAAAATTCTAATTTTTTTTGTTAATGAAACTCTATTTGAAATAATTGCTCCTCCACCTCCGGTAGTAATTATTTTATTTCCATTAAAACTTAGAACACCTAAGTCGCCAAATGTTCCTGTATGTTTTTTTTTATAAAAAGAACCTAAAGACTCAGCTGCATCCTCAATCACAAACAGATTATTTTTCCTAGCAATTTTAACCAAATTATCTATTTTGGCTGGATGACCAAATAAATGTGGAATAATGATTGCTCTTACTCTTTGCTTTGTATTTTTATTGTAACATTTTTTATTCTTTATTATAAAACTCTCTTCTAAATAATTATTAAATTTTATTGGATCAACAGATAACGTTTTAGCATCAATATCTAGAAAGTGTGGAGTCCCTCCACAATAAACTGCTGCGTTTGCAGCAGCTACAAAATTAAATGATGGCAAAAATACCTCCTCTTTTGCTTTTAAACCAGATGCAATAAGACAAATTTGAAGAGCCGAGGTGCCATTTATAACTGCAATAACATTCTTTGATTTAGTATATGTTGCAATTTTTTTTTCAAATTTTTTAATCAGAGAGCTTTTTGTTGAAACAAAAGTACTATTAATACAACTTTCTAAACTTTTTTTTTCTTCCTTTGTAAAAAATGGCTCATGTAAAGGAGATACTTTTTTACCACAAATATTTTTAAGAATTTTTATAAAATCTTTTGAAATTTTTTTTTTTATATTTTGGCTATTATTTGTCATTTTTTTAATCAGAAATTTATCGTTGGTACTAAGCTTGTATTATCACTTAAATTAATCCCTAAAAAATTCATCAATTATATTTTCTAAAAACTGGCTTAATTACATGGCCTTTAAGATACCTTTTAGGACCATATTTTAATGCTTTTTTATATGTAAAAAGAGACTTATCTATAGATAAAAGTGTTTTATTAAGTTCTTTTTCAGTGTGCCTGAAAGCCAGTGCTACCCAAGGCATTAGAATATGATTTTTTAGCATTTCTTGAATAAATAATGTTCTAAATTCTAAACTATTATTTTTGTTAGCATCAAAACAATTATAGTTTGGGGAGCATGCTATACCTGAAAAATTAAAAAAATCTTCTAAACCATTTTTTTTTGCAATTCGATTTCCTTCTATAATTAATTTTTTTCCATAATTCCAATTATGTTTAATTACATTTTTACTTTTTAAAAATTTCATTGTTTCAATAAATGCTGAGAGTCCATTCATTTCAGCTCCGTGTGTAGTGGATAATAAAAAAACTCTCTCCTGTTTTTTGTTTGTGATAGACCCTAATTCCATAATTTTTTTTTTTCCAGAAATACAAGATACAGAAAATCCATTTGCCATAGCTTTTCCAAAAGTACTAAGATCTGGACTTACATCATAAAAATGTTGCGCACCATTTATATGCCATCTAAATCCAGTGATCATTTCATCTAAAATAAAAACTATATCATTTTCCTTACAAATTCTTTCAACTTGTTTTAGAAAATGATTTTCTTTTCTAAAATCAATAAAATTTCCTTCTCTTTTGCACAATCTAATGTCTTTCTTATTTAATTTTGGATGTTCTGTACTTGATGGCTCTAATACTACACAGGCCACCTTATTTTTATATTTTTTTATAAGTTTTTTTAAACTTTCTATATCATTGTAATGAAAGAGTTTTGTTAATTTTCTTGTTTCATCAGTAACGCCTCTTGGAATATTTGTAGATCCTATAAACCAATCATCATAAGAAAAGAAAGGTTGTTCGGCACATCTTAAAACAATATTTTTTCCTGTATATGCTCTTGCAAGTTTTACTGCTGCAGTAACTGCTGTAGATCCATTTTTTGTAAATTTAACCATGTCTGAGCTTTTAATAAGTGATGTTAAAAGTTCTGCTGCCTTTAACTCAATTAAAGATGGTCTTGTTAAATTATTTCCCTTGATTATTGCATTTATTGCAGCTTTATTTATTGATTTTTCTGCATAACCTATATTGACTGATCTAAGACCCATTCCGTAATCTAAATATTTCTTTCCTGTTTCATCAAAAATATATACCCCTTTTCCCTTTTCTAAGATTGATGGCGCATTTGATGGAAACGTATCGGCTCCTCTAGAATATGTGTGCGACCCTCCTGGAATAACTTTTAGTAATTTTTGTGTATACTTATTTTTAAATTTACTCATTTTTCTACTACGTAGTTTCCAATTACTAAAATATCTAAACCACAACTATAAAATGTTTTTATGGCATCACTTGGATCTAGAACTATTGGTTGTCCATTTAAATTGAAAGATGTATTTACTAATACTGGTACTCCAGTTAACTTTTTAAACTCATAAATCAAATTATAAAATTTCGAATTATATTCTTTGCTGACTGTCTGCAATCTTGCTGTATTGTCTACATGTGTTACAGCGGGTATTTTTTTTCTCCATTCTTTCTTTACGTCAACTGCTTTTTCCATAAAATCAACTTTTACATCTGAGTCTATATTAAATATTTTACTAGAATATTCCTCTAGCACTGCCGGTGCAAAAGGTCTGAATTGCTCCCTATATTTTACGGCCTTATTTATTATATCCTGGATAGATTTTCCTCTTGGGTCAGCTAAAATTGACCTATTTCCAAGAGCTCTATGAGTAAATTCCATTTTTCCTTGAAACCAACCTATTAATTTTTTATCAGCTATTTTTTTTGCAATATAAAAATTCAAATTTTGAGGCTTTTTAAATGACAATTTATATTTTTTTAAAGTATTAATTATTTCTTTATCACTGAATTCTGGTCCTAGATAAGCAGATCTAATTCTTTTTGGTCTAATTTTTTTTTTGCTATACTTCTGATTAGCTAAATAGAGAGCACCCATTGTAACTCCTAAATCATCTGGCCAAGGAGGTATAAAGTTATTTTTAAATATTTTTTTTTTATCTAAAATTCCATTAAAAACACAATTCATGGCAGCTCCTCCCGACAAAACTAGGTTTTGAGTTTTTAATCCATTTTTTTTAATAATTTTAAGAAGATGAAAAACAATTTTTTCAAATGCTCTTTGCAAGCTTCCGGCTATTTCAAAATGTCTTGGTAACAATTTGCTCTCTGGATGCCTTGGCTCACCAAACTCTTTAACAAATTTTTTATTATAAAAACTAGGTCTTTTATCAAATAGATAATAATCAAAATAACTTAAATCAAGTTCAAAACCTTTTTCTAGAAGTTTATACAGCTTGCTCATTTTTTTATCATAAATATTATTTTTTTTACTATAAGAAGATAAAGCCATAGTTTTCCATTCATCCTTATCCGGTTTAAAACCTAAATAATCAGTTAATGCTCCATAGAAAAGACCAACTGAATGTGGATACAAAACAAAATTTTTTTTTTTTAGCTTATGTCCATCAAAAATACCAGCAGTACATGTCTCAACTTCACCATGTCCATCAATTGTCAAATAATTACATTTGTTAAATGGAGAACAAAAAATTGCTGAAGCGGCGTGACAATCATGATGATTAAGATATATAATTTTAGTTTTTCCAAATATAGTTTGCATTTCTTTATCAACTAGTCCTTTTTTTGCTCGCATTAAATTAGAAGGAACATGGCTAAGCATCTGACCTCTCCAAGTCATTGTACTATCCCATCTACTATTAGAAACATTAATGTTATGCATGGGATTCCAGGGAACCACTATTAAATCCAAGTCATCCCAAGTTAAATTATTTTGCTTCAAGCACCATTCAGCTGACTGAATTGGAAATGCTGTAGAATATTTAATTTTATTAAATCTTTCCTCAGGTGCACCTGCAACAATTTTTCCATTTATCATTAGCGCTGACGATGAAATATGTGTCCAAGGATATACAGATAAAATCTTCATTTTTTTATAATTTGATCTGGGTAATAGTTTCTTTTTGACTTTTTCTTAATTAATTTTTCCAACATAAATGGATTTAATCCTGTACCAGGTCTTTTAACAGTTAAATTTTTAAAAGTAAATTTTTCTCCTTTTTTAATATGTAATTTTGCAACTAAACTTTTTCTAGCTACTTTAGAATTTTTAATCTCACATTTTTGAAGTTTTTTTTGTCCATCTCCACTCATTAACTCTAGTTCCCTAATATCTTTTACCATTTTTGAAAACTCCTTCATTTCAAGTGAAGCCAAATGGTCTGGGCCTTTCATTTTTCTGCTTAATGTAAAATGTTTTTCAATAATTTTTGCTCCTTTTGATACTGCAATTAAGGGTGCAAGAGTACCCAATGTATGATCAGAATAACCAGTTACTAAATTAAAATCTTTTTTAATTTTAAGTACACATTCAAGATTTGCATGAGCTTTTTGAACTGGATAATCAGTTACACAATGCATAATACAAATTATTTTTTTTATTTTTTTATAAAGCTTCTTGTTACAGATTGTTGGCTTAGAATTAATTAATTTATATACTTTTTTTCTTGCTATTGTATTAATTGCATTTGTAATATCCATATAATTACTCATACCTGTTGAAATTAGAATTTTATAGTTTGACAATTTCAGATTGCGTAAAATCAAAATATTATTAATTTCTCCTGATGGAAGCTTCACAACTTTAGAATTTAATTTCTTTACTAAAAAATTAATGCTAATTTCATCAAATACTGAACACATAAAATCAATTTTAATTTTTTTACAATAGTCTTTGAGCATAAAATAGTTTTTATAATTCAGTTCGTATCTTTTAAGCATCTGAAATTGATTTTCTTTTTTTTTCATATTTTTCATTTGATAGGGTGCTTGTGATGCAGATTTTGTAACAATACTACTGGTCTTAAATATTTGAAATTTAACTGCATCGGCTCCAGCTTTTTTTGCCTGTAGAACCAATTTTTTAGCTATATTAATATTTCCATTATGATTAACACCCGCCTCAGCTATAATATAAGTTTTTTTGCTATTAAAATTTAATGTCATAAAATTTCTTTTTATCATTTTTTTTTTTTAGTAGTTTGACTATTTTTGTAGAAATAAGTTTTGCAATATTTTTTTTATAATAAATATTTTTAAATTTTACTTTATATTTTTCATTATAAATATTTTTTAATTTTTTAACTATTTCTTTTGTTTCATTTTTTGAATTAATTATACTATCACCAAAAATTCTTCCTTCTTGTCTATTTCCTACATTTAGAGTAATAGTTTTAAGAGCTGGACCTTCATAAATACCACTAGATGAGTTACCTACCATTACATCAGAATTTTTCACAAAACTTAAATAAACTTTTGTTCCCATGGTCGTAAATAGTTTTGAGTCTTTATTATTCTTAACAAAATTATTTAAATTTTTTATATAGTTTTTGCCAAGAGTATCTGAATTATTATATGTAAAAATATAGTAAAAATCATTTACACTTCTTAAGGCATTTAAAAATTGTTTTATTTGATTATTATAATTTAAATTGTTTTTTGTAACTGGATGAAAAGTTACTAGAGCAAGTTTTTTGTTTGTTTTAATTTTGTATTTTTTAAGAAGTGTGTCTTTGGAATAAAGTTTTAATCCATAAATATTGTCCATTGCTAATGCCCCAACACAAAATACTTTTTTTGGATCCTCTCCTAGCTGAATTACTCTTTTTCTATAATTTTCATGTGCTACAAAGTGATAATCTGATAATTTTGATATGGAATGCCTCAAACCATCGTCAAATGCACCGTATGTTAATTCTCCTCCATGTAAATGTGCTAGATTTATTCCAGATAAATAAGCTACAATAGCGAAACAAAAGACTTCATATCTATCTCCTAAAATTATTACTAATGATGGTTTATTTTTTTTTAATATATTGTGATAATCTTTAAGTGATATAGACAAATAATTAATAATATTTTTTAAGTCTGTATTCTCTAATTTAATTTTTGACTTGTAATTAATTTTTATACCATCTCTGCTAATGTGCTTATGTGTATATCCAAAAGTTTTTGAAAAATGTTGGCCAGCAGCTGCTAGTTTTACTTCCAAAGGGTTTTTCTTTTTTAATTCAACAATTAGAGGTTTTAGGATTCCATAGTCTGCTCTACTACCAGTAAAAAAAAGAACTTTTTTTTTTAACATTAAAGATTGTAAATATTTGATTTATATAATTTTAGATTTTCAGGTTTTTTAAACCAATCAATTGTCTTTTGAAGACCTAATTTAAAACCCTTTTCGTTTGAAAACTCTGGCTTCCAATTCAAAATTTCTTTCGCTTTTTGATTTTTAGAAAGTAGATGATTGACTTCACTTTTTTCTGGTCTCAATCTATTTTTATCAACTTCTACAATTATATCTATATTAGTTAATTCAGATATATATTTTATGGTATCCTCAATTGTAAATGCTATTCCAGTACCGAGATTAATTGTTTCTCCCAAACATTTTTCATTGCCAATACAATGTTTAAAACCTGAAACAGTATCGGTAACATAAGAAAAATCTCTCTTAGTACTAATATTTCCCATCTTTATCTTCGTTTTCTTTTCTAAAGCTTGTGAAATAATTGTTGGAATTGCAGCTCTTAGAGATTGTCTGGGTCCAAAAGTGTTGAAAGGTCTTATAATTGATATCGGCAGGTCGAAAGATCTATAATATGACAAACATAATTGATCAGCTGATATCTTGGTTGCAGCATAAGGTGATTGGGCATTAAGTGGATGACTTTCATCGATTGGAGAATATTGAGCACTTCCGTACACCTCGCTAGTTGACGTATTTACAAAAAGTTCAATCTTTGAATTTTTTAATGTTTCTAATAGATTTAAAGTCCCTATAACATTTGTTGAAATATAACTTCTAGGAGAAACATAAGAATAAGGGATAGAAATCAATGCTGCCAAGTGAAAGATAATATTTACATCTTTTGTAATTTTTCTGACCAAATCTTGATCACATACATCACCACAAATTATTTCCACATTATTTTTTATTTCATTATCGAGTGTATCTATCCAGCCCCAGGAATTATCTACATTATAGGGCAAGAGTAATTTAAGATCATACCCATCTTTAAATAGTCTTTCAACCAAATGCGATCCTATGAAGCCTGCTGCTCCAGTAATTAATATTTTTTTGGTCATTTTTTATTATTTAATTCCCTTTTAAGTTCATCATACTCTTTCATTTTTTTTTTCATAAAATTGATTGTCAAATTTGTTTTTTGAGTTATCCCTTTAGTGGTTAAAATATAAAAATAATTATTTTTTGATAGGCGATTGAATCTATTGGGATTTTTTCTAAAGTTGTGTAGCTTAATTAGTCCCTTTTTTTTTAACTCATTTAGACAATAGTTAAGCTTTCCTAGGCTGAAACCTAAATCACGAGCCAAAAGTCTTTGATTTAAATAAGTTTTTTTACTTATTTTTCTTAGTATATCGAAGTGATCTTCTCTGTCTTTCATATTTGTTCAATTATTGAACAAACTACTTGATTTAAGTGTAAATGTAAATAAATTAGTTTCAAAAAGTATAAATTTCTTCAGAATGTTAAAAAATATAGATAAAACAATTTTTTTAATTATCTATTTTTTTTTAATAGAAATAAAACAAGTAAAAATCAACTTTATAAATTTAGTTAATTTTTTTAAACAACTTAAGTTAATACCTTATTTTAAAGGAAAAATAACATTCAAAAATAAATATCTAAATAATTTTTTACAAATCAATTCAAATATTAATAATAAAAATATTATAAAAAATTATTCAAAAAAAGATAAAATTATCGTTGAAAGTTTAATTAATCATCCACTTTATACATTGCCCAACTGTATTATCGCTAACAAATTAAGAGAAATTTATAACCTTGAATGCATAGGAATTGTAAGGGAGGGAGATATTATAGCTGAAAGTATTATGAAAAGTTTTAATATTAATTCAGTTTTAAAATTAAATCGTGGAAATTTTTTTTTAAGATTTTTTTTTTATATTAAAGCGATCAGGATTATAGGATTTAGTAGATCTATAAAATGGTTAGTAAATTATAAATCTAATAAAATTGAAATAGGTAAAAACGTTTATGAACACTATGTAAGAAATAAAAAGATTCCTGGCCCAAAAAAAATTAGCGCTCCTTTTTTTAAATATTTTTCCGATGCATTACTTTATGATAATCAATTTAAAAAAATTTTTAAAAATGTAAGAATTTCTTATTGGGTACAAGCTGAACATCAATTTATACCAAATAGAATTTTATTTCAAAATGCTTTACTGAAAAAAGCCAAAGTGATAGCAAGATTTGGTGTTAAAAAAGTATCTATTAGAAATTATAAAAATTTTAGTGAAAAAAACTCCAATAGATCTGGCTATAATAAAAAATTAATCAAATATTTATTTAAAAATTATAAACATGTTTTGTTGCAACAAGCAAATAAAAGAATAAATTTTAGCCTTAAAAAAAAAATTGGTAATGAAGACAGATTGTTAAATATAAAATTAAAAAAGAAACAAATTTTCAGAAGCAAAAAAGAATTATGTGATTATTTCAATTGGGAAATTAATAAACCTTTAGTACTTATTTTCGCACACGAACTGACTGATGGAAATTTTAATAATAAATGGAACTTGTTCTTAGACGATAAAGACTGGTTTATAAAAACATTAAAAAAAATTAAAAAAATTAAAAATGTAAATTGGATAATAAAACCACATCCTAGCGAAAAAATTTATAATTCAAAAATAAATACAAGAACTATTTTTAAAGAAATGGTTCAAGATAATGATAAAAATGTAAGATTATTTCCAGAAAAATATGAAGTAAAAAATTTTTATAAATTTATATCTGTTGCAGTTACCTCTCACGGAACACCCGGTTATCAATATCCTGTCCTTGGAATCCCTACGGTAGTTTGTGGAGACTCTTCTTACTACGGCCTGGGTTTTAATTTAGAACCTAAAACTCAAATCAAATACTTTAAAATACTTTCAAATATAAAAAATATAAAACCTTTAACTAAAGAGCAACAAGATAGAAGTAAAGTTTTCTGGTATGTTTTTAATTTTTTGGGAAAAGCTGAAATTCCATCAATTTATTACTCCGATATTAAAATGAAATATGATAGGAAAAAATTTTGGAAACAATCTTTAAAACTTTTAAAAAAACACAATAAATACAAAGGAAATTTCTATAAATCTTTTGAATATCAACTAAAAAATAACAATTCAAATCTAATAAACATAGAAAAGTTTTTTAAAATTAAAAAAACTAAAGATCTTAAAAATTTTAATTAATATTTATGTTAAAAAAAATTATATGGTTTACTGGACTTTCGGGATCAGGAAAATCCACATTGTCAAAATTACTAAATAAAAAACTTTTAAAATTTAATTATAAAACTAAAATTGTTGACGGTGACTTATTCAGAAAGAAAAAAAAAAATTTAAAAAATTTTACAAGGAAAAATATATTTGAGAATAATTTATCAATAATTAAATATATTTCAAAAATTCAAAAAAAATATGATTATATTATAGTTTCAGTCATATCACCTCTTTCTAGCACTAGATACAAAGCAAAAAGAATTTTTGGGGAAAATTATTTTGAAATTTATGTCCACTGTAGCAAAAAAGAATTATTAAAAAGAGATCCCAAAGGACTTTACGCACTTGCTAGAAAAAATATATTAAAAAATTTAATTGGATTTAATTCTAGAATTGTCTATGAAAAATCAAATTATAATAAAATAACAATTAATACAGAAAAAAATAATTTACAAAGTTGTATAAAAAAAATTTTGAAAAAAATATGATAAAAAAATTTGATTGGAAAAAAAAATCAGCAGTTTTTATCGGAAGATTCCAACCATTTCACGATGGACATAAAAATGTATTTTTAAATATTTTAAAAAAAAATGGACAAGTAACAATATTAGTTATGGATAGTTATGGAATAAATAAAAAAAATCCATTTAAATTTAATTATGTAAAAAAAAAAATTTTATCTAGTTTGAGAAATTATAGGGGTAAATTCAAAATTATTAAAATCCCAGTTGTTTCTGAAGTTGTTTGTGGTAGGAAAGTTGGATACAAATTTAGAAAAGTTAAATTATCAAAAGTATTAGAAAATATATCGGCTACTAAAATAAGAAAAAAAATTTATACAAAATGAATAATATAAAAATTATTTGTACTTTAGGACCTTCGTCATTTAAAAAAAAGACGCTTAATTCACTTAAAAAAGCAAAAGTTAATGTTTTTAGAATTAATTTATCTCATACAAATAAAAATGATATTAAAAATAAAATTTTATATTTAAAAAAAAATAAGATTAAAAATATTTGTTTAGATACCGAAGGAGCACAACTCAGAACAACAAAAACTAAAAAAAAAATATCATTTAAAAAAAGATATAAATGTAAAAGTTTCAAATAATGAAGCACTAAGTGATAATACAATAATAAACTTATACCCAAAATTTAATCTGTTTTCTTTAAGTAGAAATTCTAAAATGGAAATAGGTTTTAATAATTTAAAATTAAAAGTATTAACTAAAAATTCTAAAAAAAATTACTTACTATGCAAAGTTATTAAAAGTGGTTTATTAGAATCAAATAAAGGTGTTCACTTAGATAAAAATATAAATTTACCTGCCTTAACAAAAAAAGATATTTTTGCATTAAATTTAGGAAAAAAGATGGATGTTAGATATTACGCTATTTCATTTGTAAATAGCTATAGAGATGTCGATGAAGTTAAAGAATTGATTAAATCTAAAAATTTTATAATTTCTAAGATAGAAACAAAAAAAGCACTTAAAGATATAAAAAAAATATCGCAAAGATCAAGTGCTCTATTAATTGATAGGGGAGACTTGTCTAGATATATTCCGATAGAAGAAATTCCTGTAATTCAAGAAAAAATTATTAGCAATGGTAAAAAAAATAATACACCAGTTTACGTAGCCACCAATTTATTGGAAAACATGATCAAAAATAATGAACCTACTAGAGCCGAAAGTAACGACGTCTTTTCAACTCTGAAACAAGGAGCGTCTGGTTTAGTTTTGGCTGCAGAAACTGCGATAGGAGAAAACCCAATTGAATGTGTAAAATTTTTAAAAAAGTCAATTAAGGTTTTTAAAAAATACCGAAAAACTAGTTTATAATTTTTAGATAAGATGAAAAAAAATAAATATTTTTACATGGAACCATTAGCAAAGAATATCGTTTTTATTGATGGAATACCTAGAACTGGAAAACTAATGACTGGAGCAATTGTATCCTCGTTAAATAGAATGGAAAGTATTGAATTTGGAGAAACCTTTGAGCATTTTTTACCAGCCTTAAAACTGAAAAAATGTACTTTTGATTTTGCTAAAAGTTACCTCTGTAATTACATTAATCAGCTAATCTACAATAAAATGATATCTAGGAATGTTAATTTTAGAGCAACTGATAGAACTGGAATACCAAATTATTTTGATCCAAAAGTTTATAAAAAAAGACTTAAAATGAAAGAAGGAGATCTTGTTTTAGAGAGAATTAAAAAAAGAAAACTTATACTTCCTTTTATAACTCACGATATAATGGTAAACTATAGTATTTTTTCAAAATTAAAACTTAGTGTTAAACTTATTCAAATCTTTAGAAATCCAATAGATCTAGTTTACTCATGGTATAAAAGAGGCTTGGGCAACAGGTTTGGAAATGATCCAAGGGTATTTACATTATTGCTAAAAAAAAACAAAAAACCTTATCCTTGGTATCTTTATAATTTTTCAAAAAAGTTCATCCATATGAACAATTGTGAAAGGTCAATATACTATGTAATTTTGCTAACCAAGAAATCTATAAAGGAATATAAAAAAATTAATAATAAAAAAAAAATTTACCTTACTACTTATGAAAAAATTGTAGAGGAAACTAATAAAGAAATTCTAAATATATCAAAATATTTAAATACAAACTTTAGTAAAAAAACATTTAATTTTATTAAAAAAGAAAGATTGCCTAAAAAAATTAAAAATAAAGAACGTGCTAATAAACTAAAATTTATAAAAAATAAAGTGAATCCAAAAATTTTCAAAGAATTAGTTTTATTTTCAAAAAAATACAATAAGAACCTATACGGACTAATTTAACAAATATTAAATGGCTGACATTAATTTTATTTTTTTAGTACTATTTTTTTTAGTTATAGTGCAGTCAGTGGTTGGGGTGGGAATTTTAGTTATTGGAACTCCATTTTTACTAATATTAAATTTTAATATAATTGATATCTTGTCAATACTGTTGCCAATTTCGATTTTAACTAGTTTATTAAACTTAATTTTTTTTAAATTTAATAAAAAAAAATTGAAAATGAAAATAAATTCAAATACCAAACGTTTATTTTTTTTTGTTTGTCTTCCTTCAATTTTTGTTGGTCTGTATCTTATGGAGATTTTTCAAGATACAATAAATTTTAAATATTTAGTTTCGTTCATAATAATTGTATCAATTATATTAACTAAAATTAAGAAACTTATATTAAACGTAAATAATAAAATTAGAATTATTTTTTTATCACTAATTGGTGTTGTACACGGACTAACAAATTCAGGTGGTACTTTATTATCTTTATTTATGTCATCACATCTAGAAAAAAATAATTCTAGATATAGTATAACTTTTTTCTATTTTTTTTTGGCTCTATTTCAGTTTTTAATTTTTAACTATTTATTTAATTTTAATCAAAATAATTTTGATTATATGTTTATTTTAGTTTCATTACCTTTAGCTGTATTTTTAGGTAACTATTTAATAAAATACATAAATAAGGAAAAATTCAGAAATTTAATTACAATATTAAGTTTGATTGCCTGTGTTTTTTTAGTAACAAACAACAATTAAAAGTTTTAAAAATTTTTTTCAGTGCATAAATCAAGCCAATTGAGCTATTAGTACCGGTCAGCTACATGCGTTACCGCACTTCCACACCCGGCCTATCAACGTGGTGGTCTACCA
>MDSW01038980.1_pt1 | contig 31462 bp, 33 predicted proteins | sample 811171 | NCBI WGS metagenome assembly MDSW01 (sample SAMN05326641, study PRJNA326480) | marine metagenome | isolation source: seawater | place: Atlantic Ocean: North West | collected 2012 | reverse complement strand
AGACATTTTAAGATTGAATAAAATTTATTTTTAATATTTGGTCTAATTTCTCCGTCTTTGCTTAAATTTAACGCTAGGTCCCAAAAACCATGGAATTTTTGTAATTTATACCAATTTTTTTTATCATTTAAAATATTTGACCTATTAATGAAAAATGTAAATAAAAAAATTTCAAATATATTTTTTAATAAAATTAACAAGTATTTAATTAATTTTGACTCAAAAAAATATAATTCACTCTGACTTCTTATTGTAAAATTTTTTAAATATTTTCTTATAATTTTATTATTAGTTATTTTTTTTGGAATTTTATTTTCAAAAAATAATTCAGTATTCTTGTTTTTTTTTAAAAGATTCGATATAATAGGAATAACCCATATTAATTGGTCATCAGAAAAACCGCCTCCAATATAAATTTTTTTGATCATTTGTTTAAAAAATATTTGATTGTTTTGTTTAAACCCAAGTCCAAATTTACTAATTTATTATTTTTAATTTTCAACTCACGAAAAATTCTTTTTGTATTAGCTTTTGAATTTCTAATATCTCCTGTTCTTTTGCTTAATATAATAACTTCTGATGATATTTTTCTATACTTCTTGATTTTATTTTTAATTTTCATTAAGAGATTGATAAGTTTTGTTTCTTGGCCAGTACCAACATTATATATAAATTCCGAATTTTTCGATAAAGCCATTGCAATATTAATTTTAGCAACATCTTTCACGTAAATAAAATCTCTGGTTTGCTCTTTCGATCCATATAATTCTATATTTCGATTATACATCATTGATTTTATCCAATTACTTATAACAGGTAAATTATCACCTTTTTTTTTAGAAAACGGTCCATAAACATTGAAATATCTTAGACCAACAATATTCATTTTTTTATTTTCTATATAAAATTTTGCTATTTTTTCATTTTCGAATTTAGTTTTTGCGTAAATAGATTTTAGTCTATTGATTTTAGAAGCTTCTTTAGTATTTCTTACATCGGAATATATTGCACTACTTGAAGCATAAATTACTTTTTTTACATTTATTAATTCACAATATTTTAATAAATTAGAAAATGACTTTACATTGTTATTATATACATATTTTGGTCTTTTAATAGACAATGGAACTGATGAAGAAGCTGCTTGATGTAATACATAATCAATTTTAATTTTATTTTTTTTTAAAAAATTAAAATTAAGGAGATTGCCTTTTAAAAATATTAAATTTTTTTTTCTATTATTATATTTTGAGAAAATTTTATTTAAATAACCATGATCAATATAGTTTTTATCCAATCCATAGACTATTTGATCATTTGATATTAAGTACTCTAAAATATTTTTTCCTATAAATCCTGATGCCCCGGTAAGCAACCATTTAAATTTTTTTTTTTTTAATAGATTTTTAAATTTTGTATCCATTTTTAATTATTGACTCAGCTATCAAAAAATCTAATTTGTCATTGATATCTAAGCCTTCAATTTTAGAAATTTCATAAGAAATATTTTTTTGATCAAATATTTTTTTTGTTTTTAATAAATATGATATTCTTGTTGCATAAATTGCACTATTTTCCTCAAATAAAGGTTGTCTTTTTTGGGTATTTCTGGGTGCTTTTGGAAATAATCTTTTTACAAAATTTTTATTTTTATCTTTGTACCAAAAATCTGAATTATTTTTAGATACAGTCATTATACAATTTTTCTTAGAATTTTTAGTTAAATTAATTATTTTTTTTACTGTTTTATAATTAATGAATGGAGAATTTGGTTGTATTGTTATTATCCAGCCATTTTTTTTTAATTTTTCTTTATTAATAACATGAATTAATGCTTCTTCAATTTTTGATAAATCCGAAGCTAGTTTTTTTGGCCTTTTAACAAAATTAATATTTTTATAGTTAGAAACTATATTTTTTATTTTATTGCTATCAGAACTTACAAAAATTTTTTCCTTTAACTTTTTTCCTTTAAATTTATCTAAAAGAAATGTGATAAGAGGTTTGTTATTTAATATTTTTATGTTTTTATTTTTTATTCTTTTTGAACCAGATCTTGCTGGAATTACTATAACATTCATTACATCAATCTAATATATCTTTAAAAGTAATCAGATCTTCAAGTTTCATTTTTTCATTTAGAATTGGAATTAAGGATATTTGTTTTTTTTTAAAAATTGTCCTTGCTTTATTTAAATCTTTTTTATTCAAAAAAATAAATCCTAAATTAATATATTCCTTAATTCTATTATTTATACCTGCACCTGATAAAAACGATCTAATTATGTCTCCCTCACTTAATATCCCTATTATCTTATTATTTTTTTCAATTAATACACATCTACTTTTATTTTTACTTATAGCTTCACAAGCTCTAATTAAAGTTGAATTTTCAGGAATTATGTAATTTGCAAATCTTTTCATACAATTAGTAAGTAATATTTTTTATTAGTATTTTATCGTCTAATATAATTTTTTTTAGTGTTTTAATTATTCTTATAGACGAGTTTCCATCACCATAGGGATTTTTTTGTTTTTGACAAATTATTTTAAATTGTTTTGAAGTGGCTTTTTTTATTGATTTGATTATTTTTTTTTTGTCAAAATCTGAATTAATAACGTTTTTAGCTTGAATTCTATTATTTTGTCTTCTTCCTAAATTTATAGCTGGTATGGAATAAGTTGGAGCCTCAAGTATACCTGAACTTGAGTTCCCTATTATAAATTTTGTTTTTTTTAAAAGTGATAGATATATATCACGTGATAAATTCTTAAAAATAAATGTATCTGAATTTCTATTTTCTATTATTATTTTCCTAATAAGATCTGCACCTGCATCTATATTTGGAAGTATCCAAATTTTTTTATATTTAATTGAATTTAAAGAGGACATTAGAATTTTTATTTGTTTTTGAATTAAACCATATTCTTCAGTAACAGGATGCATAACTACTAATATAAAGGGATCCTTTGTATTTATGTTAAAACTTTTTTTCAAAATTGAGTCTTTAAAAGTTAATTTTTTCATATCATCTATTTGGGGTGCACCAACATTAAAAACTCTATGTTTTTCTTCCCCCATTTTTACTAATCTTTGAGCAGCATCTGAGTTCGAAGCAAAATGCAAATGTACAAGTTTTGATAAAGCATGTCTTGCCACACCATCTATATTGCCTGATCTTTCGCCAGCTTGAATGTGTGCAACTGGAGTGTAGGTATATGCTCCGGCGACAGCACCCATTAATTGTTCACCTCTATCTCCAGCGAGAATTATCCATGAAGGATTTTGTCTTTTTATAACATCTATAAAAGAGCTTAAGAAAATTCCTAAAGATTTGGTCATAACAAAATGATTGCTTCCCTCTAGAGCCATATAAATTTCATCACTTACATTATAATTTTTCTTTATTTCTTTAATTAAATTACCGTAATCTGGGAGTAAAACCATGTTAGTAGCACAAATTGAATATTTAATTTTTTGTTTTTTACATATATCAATTAGAGGTTTAATATATCCCCATTCACCTCTTGATCCTAAAAGAAATAATAACTTCATTTTTATTCTAAATCTTCCCACTTAAGTAGAGAATTTACTTTGATTTTATTTTTTACTTTCCTACCAATTATATTTTCCATTTCAAAAGATGGAATTCCTGTACCAGGCCTTTTACACCAAATATCCTCTTGTTCTATTATTTTTCCTTTTGGAATATTCTTTATTGATACTATACTTCTATACGCCCAGGCTCTAATCTGTTTTTCTTTAGGGTGAATTTTTTTTTCATCTCCTAATGTTTTGTTTATTTTTTTGCTAATTTTAACTAATTCATTTAATTCATTAAAATCAATTGAAACTTCTTGATCGGGTCCTTTCATCTTTTTATCTAATATTACATGCTTTTCAATAACTTTTGCTCCGAGTGTAATAGCGGAAAAGCTTGTAAATAATTCCGAAGAGTGATCTGAATGACCTATTATAGCTTTTGGATAAATTTCAATCATCTTCGAAATTACATTTAAATTCATATCTTCATAATTCACAGGATATTCACTTATACAATTCATCAAAACTAATGGTACTTTTTGAGACACTAAATTATAAGTTCTCGTAATTTCATCAAAAATAGACATTCCTGTTGATATAATCATCCCCTTTTTAAAATTTATTATTTTTTTTATTGTTGGTAAATCAGCCATTTCTCCTGACCCTATTTTAAATATAGGAACTAAATCATTTATTTCTTCTGCAGCTTTAAACGAAAATGGAGTACATAAGTAAGTTATTCCAACTTTATCACAGATCTCTTTAAGTTTAATATGATCTTTTAATTTTAAAGCATTTTTTTTTAAGAATTCATACAATGGCTCAGAAAAATTATCTGACATAGGTATATCTGGCAACATCTCTTCATCTGGTAAATGATGTTGAAATTTTACTGCATTTGCTCCTGCTTTTTTTGACTCCTCAATCATTTTTATTGCATAGTCAATTTTTCCAAAGTGATTATCACATGCTTCAGCAATAATATAAGGGTCAGTATTTTTTGTGATTATTGTCTTATCTATTTTGAATTCCATTTTTATTTAATAATTCTTTTAATTTATCTAAAATAATAGGAGTTGAAATATCTGGACTAAAATTATTTAAGTACAATTTCCTAGCTTCAATTCTTATTTTTTTTCTAAATTCAATATCCTTATAAGCTTTGTATACTAAATTTGATACTTCCTCGCCATTTTTTCCTACAAGACAATTTTTTTCGCTAATTATTTCGGGTTGATTAATTGCGTCATTATAATGAATTACTGTACAGGCTCCTTGAGCAAATGCATTTAAAATTCTGCATCTAAAGCCTAAAAAAACTGCAGTTGGTATTAGTACTATATCAGCTGTATCGAACTCAATATTAATGTCTTCAACATAACCTCTCATTATCACATTTGAGTCATTTTGATATTTCTTAAGTCTATCTGGCAAGTTACCTTTACCAATGACATGGATCTCAAAATTTTTTTCACCAATTGAATTTTTAATTTTATTAAGCACCTCTTCAAACAAAAAAACCAAACCAGATAAAGTCGAAGTAGACTCAAGATTACTTAAGGCAGTTATAATTTTAAATTTTTTTTTATTATTAAAGTCAAATTTATTTATGTTAAATGTAGGGTTTGTATCTACTAATGAAGTTTTAAAATATTTGCTTTTTTTTGCTCCTCTTTTTTTTAACCAATTAGCATCGTGCCATCCAAATGATCCACCATCATCAGCTTTATTCAATATTCTTATCATTTCTTTTCTTAAATGATAACCAAGCCAAAATACTCCAAGAAAATTTATAAAGTACTTTAAGTTAAATTCCAATTTTAGACCTAGTTTTTTTCTATGTAACATTCTAGTTTCAAATGGCATATGAACTAAATCTCCAGTAATTAGTAACTTTGGAATTTTTGAATTTAATACTGGTGCAGCAGCTATCCAATGATATATAAATATTACATCGGGTTTATCTTGTTCTAGATCTTTTAAAACGTTTTTTTCTAAATCATATGAAGGAAAAATATAATTTTTTTTAGGGGAAAAAAAATTTAAAGGATTAATTATAAAACTCTTAATTAAATTTTTTCTTTCTGGAATTTTATAAATATTAATTTTTTTACAATAGTCACTAATTTCACCTTTTTTACTTTGTGACAAATTAAATTCATTAGTATCACCGACAATATTCAAAATTATCTCGTTACCTTGGGACTTGAAATATTTTATCAAAGAAAAACAAGTTTCTGCTCCTCCGTGAGAATTTAGGGATGGCAGACAATGCGTGTAAAAAGAAATTTTCATTTTGGATTGTTGATATACCAATCTATTATTTCTTTTAAACTTTCTTCTAAAGTTATGTTAGTTTTGAAACCAAAATTTTTTAATTTTGATATATCTGGGCATCTTCTTAAAGTACTACCTTCTCTTAATTTACCGCTCTTAATTGTACAATTAGAATTCATTAATTTTTTAATAATATTAACTAATTCTATAATCTTAATTTCATTCTGACTGCCGATGTTTATAATATCTAAATGTTTCCCATCTTTTAAAGCAAAGTTAAAACCATTAACAAAGTCATCTATATGTATAAAGGCTCTTGTTTCAGAACCATCTCCTTGAATATTTAAAATTTGATCATTATTTTTTTTTAATTTATTTATTTTATCTATTATTTGAGGAATAACGTGTTCCCATCCCATATCTTTTCCATAAACGTTATGCGGCCTAACTACTATTGCTCTATCAAAATTTTCTTTACAATAACTCATAAGCATAAGTTCGCTAGCTATTTTACCTCCACCATAAGAAAATCTAGGATTTTTAATATCTGGAATTAAAAGAGGAATATTTTCAGGTGTGGGAATTATTCTAGCATGATGATAAACTTCTGAACTAGATATAAGTATTAGCTCTTTTATTTTGTTAATCTCACATGCTTTCAAAACATTAAGCATTCCTCTAATTGCAATATCTACTATTTCTTTAGGTTTTTTATAAAATGTTTCTGTTCCATTAACATAGGCTGCATGGATAATACTGTCTGCTCCTTCTGATGCTTTAATAAGTTTTTTTTCATCTCTAACATCAAAATTCTTAAAATCGATTTTATTTTTGATAATATTTAATCTTCTGCTAAATCCACGCTGGTTATTATCAACGATAACAACATCGTTTTCTAAAGCTATTAACTTTGCTATAGCTGAACCAATAAAACCAGTTCCACCAGTTATTAAAATCCTTTTTCTCATATATTGCCAAAAGCTGAATAGGTGACTTTTTTTTTCAATTTAAGATTAGAACTATCAAAAAGATTCCAGCAATCATAAATAATTGCTTTAGATTTCATTAATTTACTTTTTTTTTTAAGATTTAAATTTTTAAAAGTGGAGTGATTATTCAAAATAATTATCATATTTGAATTTTTAAAACTTTCATTAATATTTTGAGATCTATTGATCTTTAAACTAACAAAATCTTCATTTTTGACTAGAGAGTCAAATATTGAAATATAACTTTTCGGAAATTTTTTTTTTATTTCTTTATAAAATTTTATTGACATTGAGTCTCTAACATCATCTGTTGGTGGATTGCCTTTAAAAGCTAATCCCAGTAAAGAAATCTTTTCAATTTTTCTAAATCTTTTCTTCAATTCATTTTTAAGTTGTAATACAATATCTTTTGGTAGATTTTCATTAATTCGTCTAGCTGCAAGTGCAATATTTGGTTTTGATTTTTTATTTTTTAAACTTTCGTTTAAAATGTATGTATCTTTAATTAAACAAGGTCCACCAACAGGGCCTGGAAATGCTAAGTTTGTCCTTCCATATTTGTACTTACCTGTATTAATTACCTCAGTAGCACTAATTTTTAATTCGTCACATATTTTTGCAATTTCATTAGCATAAGAGAAATAAACATCTCTTTGCGAATTATCGACTAACTTAATAAGCTCAGCTGTCTCTAAGGAAGAAACAATCAAATTTACCTTTGTAACTTTTTTAAAAATACTTCTAGCTCTTTTTGCAGATTTATAATTTAGCCCACCAATAATTTGTGGAATTTTTTTTACTTCTGATAATGCTTTACCCTCCTGAGTTCTCTCTGGGCAAAAAGCTATATCAAATTTTTTAACTTTTTTTTCAATAATTTTCTTAACTATATTTCTTGTAGTCCCAACTTTAACTGTTGACCTTAAGATTACTAAACCATTATTTTTGATTGAATTTTTTACTTCATTACTTACATTTTTAATTAAATCATCTCTAGATTTACCGTGTTCATCTAGTGGTGTTCCAACTGTAATTATAAAAGTATTACCTGACCAATTCTTAGGAATTTTTTTGTAAAATTTAAAATTATTATTTAAAATTATTTTATTCAGTATCTTATCTAAATTTGGTTCATAAAAATGTGGTTTTCTTTTTTTTAAATCTTGTAAAATCTTTTCACGAATTTCTACGCCAATAACCTTAAAGCCTAAATCAGCAAGAGTAGCTGAAAGAGTAAGTCCCACATATCCCAAGCCGAGAATACAAATATTATTATTAATTTTTTTCATAAAAAAACTTATTACTACAGGTCATCAAATTTACAAAGATTTACTTTACCTGATCCATCTAGCTTAAAAATCTTATTACATATTTTTAAAGCTGATTTTCGATGAGAAACTAAAATAATAGTTTTGTTATATTTTATTTTATTTAAGGAATTTATTATCTTGTCCTCAACTTTAATATCAAGAGCGCTAGTAGCCTCGTCCATTAATAGCACTTGTGAATTTTTGTATAGCGCTCTAGCAATAGCTATCCTTTGTTTCTGACCACCTGAAACCCTTGCTCCTTTTTCTCCTATAAAAGTATTTATACCTAACGGAAGTGTCTTTATAAAATCTGACAATTCTACATCGTTAATTACATTTATAACTTTGTTTTCATCTATATTTGCTTCATTAAATGAGAAGCATATATTCATTTTAATTTTATCATCGAAAAAAAATGGTGCTTGTGGAACATACCCTATTAAACTTTGCCAAGAATTTTTTAGGTCTTTTATTTTTTTATCATTAATTGTAATTTCTCCATTACTAGCATCTAATAAACCACAAATTAAATCAACTAATGTACTTTTGCCCGCTCCCGATGGACCATATATACCTACTGTGTCACCTTTAGAAATATTTAATGATAAACCATCGAATATTTTTTTTTCTGAACCATCATATTTGAAATCTACATTATTAAATTTAATATCTTTGAAGAAAATATTTTTTTCCTCAACATTGTTTTCTTTGTTTTCCTCATAACTTTTAACCATTGATAATTCATTTTTAATAACTTTTACAACTGGTAAACCATACCTAAAAGCATTAATATTAACTAGAATTCTATTTGCTGAAGGCAAAAGTCTAAAAGCAGTAGCAGCATATACTCCTAACAAAGGTACAATCGTATTAATGTTTTTTCCATTGTATATAAAAAATGTTAAAAAACCTAAGAAACAACATATGGCAAAAAACTCTAGTCCATTCTTAGGAACATTTTGAAAAGCCATCACATTGCTTTCGGCTCTCTGTGTTGCAAAATTATGTTTTTCAAATTTTTTTTTTAATTCATCCTCTATCCCCAATAATTTAATTTCTTTAACAGCCCCGAAACTCTCTTGTAATGTTTTTATAATCATACCAGTTTCTCTTTGTCTTATCTTTCCCCAATTAAATAAGAAACTTTTGCTAAAAAAATTTATCAACGATATAAAAATAAAAAAACTTCCAAATACAATAATTGTTCCAAAAGGTTCGATATAAATTAAAAAAGTTGTTAAAGAAATTACAACTGCTAACTCTGTAAATAAATAAGCAATAGGAATTAAAACTTGTCCAACAAAAACGCCTACCTCTCCAGTAGTATTCCTCATTAATTCCGCAGAATTTTTATTTAAGAAAAAACTGTAAGGTCTTTCCATGTAACTACTAAATAAAGTTTTAGCCAATCTTCGTTGAGTTTCATAAATAAATCTTGCAACAAAAAAACCAACTCCTAATAAAAATAAAGCTTTCAAAGAAAAAACTATAAAGACACTTAATATACTTAATAATAACAATTGAACTTGTGACAATGAAAGCAAGAAATTTTGAATTATTGGATATCCATTAAAAAAACCTCTTATTTGATTTTCAATAACTGACATTTCATTTACCATCAAACTTAATAATGGTATCAATAAACCTATGCCAATTGTTTCAAGGAAAGTTCCAAATAATATTAATAAAAAAAATAAAATTAATTTTCCAATTTTATTCTCATAACAAATTAAATAAATATTTAAAATTTCCATATTATTAAAGATTATCTTTTATAAATTTGATAATTTTTTTTCCATCCTTTGGCAAAAAAAATTCTAGATCTCTAATTAAGTTTATTTTATTATTAAGTTTTTCTAAAAGTTTACTCATTGAAACATTAGAAATCTTTTGTAATACATTTTTGTATTGAACTTGATTATTGTAAAAATGTTTATCATTTAATAAAGCTAATTTTATCAGTCTAATATCTATTCTTTGTTCGTAATTAAATTTTTTTTTTAATTCGGTCAGCCAACTTGTAAATTCTTTATCAAAAATAAAGTCAAAAGTTTCTATCTTATGTTTTTTACCCCAGTTATTTTCATGATACAATGTTACGTTCATACATTTATTAATATATTTGTACTTTCCATCGTTAAGAGATTTTATTTTCATTATAAAAGAGAAAAATCTTATCAATTTAGCTTCATCAAAACTATTTTTAATTTCAAAATTATGAGTAATGTCATCTGTAATTTGTAAAATATTTTTAATAGTTTCTGTTTTATAAACTGCCCATGGTTGCCAGTTAAACTTTGAATTTCTAAATCTATTAATAATATTATCTTCAATTGCGCTACTTTTCTCACCTAACACAACTTTGCTCTTTTTTGGATTTTTCTTATTCACATGGAATGAGACATTATAACCAGTAATCGCAGATAAATTTTTATCAGACGAAAATTCTTTAATAGAAGACTCGATATATTCGTATCCAAATAAATCATCATCAGTGTTAATTTTACAATATTTAGTTTTAATTAAATTTGAAGCTAAATATAGTCTTCTGATAAAAAAGCTTTTATCTATAAGATGGTTTATTTCAAAGTTATTTTTTTTTAATTCAAATATAATTTTTTTATTTTCATCTAACTCATTTTCATCAGTTGAACCATCTGCTACTATAATTGGACAAGTAACTTTAGAAAAACTAATATACTTTAGCAATATTTTTAAAAATTTACTTCTATTAAAAGTCGGGATAACTATCGAACATTCTTTCATTTTAAATTAAATTTTAATTTTTGAATTTTGTGCCATTCCTTTGAAGCTTTAGCATGGCCTGTATTCAACAGACAATCCTCTTTTAAATTTAAATCTTTCCAACTTAAACCATCATTGTTCTTTTTTTCAGTATTATTTAAAAATTCACTTATCACTAAATTTTTTTCATTAAGATTTAAATATGAACTATTAACTTGTGGTTCAATTTCCAAACCTTTTTCATCAAATATCTCCTCAATTGAAGCAAATTTATGTTGATCATTAATAATTTTATAAGCAACTATTGACTTATACCATCCAAATGCGAATGGATATCCATCAACAACTAAAAATGGTTTATTCAAGTTAGTAAATTTCCACGAAACTGGCCCTGAGCCAGAACTTATAAAGCAATCAGAATATAAACCTGTGAAAACATTATATTCATCTTTTGTAAGACTGGTATCTTCATAAAAAATTATATTCGAACTAAATTTTTTTACCCATTCAGGCTTTTTTATTTGGTCTCCTGATATAAAAAATTGCCAACCTCTTTTAATGTTACTTTCTACGGCAAGTCTGTAATTATCAAATATATCAGTATCTCTTAGTTTAGCTGATATATCACTAGAATTCTTACCCTTGCTTCTCAAAAATATTGTGCATTTTTTTTCATTAAAATCTAAATTTATTTTTTCTTTTATTTTTTGAAAAACATTTTTATTATAGTTTATATATTTTTCGTTATTATTAATAAATTCGTGTATTTTTCTATAACTCCCAAATTTGTTTTTTTTTTCTTGAGGAAAATTTTCAATATTCCATAAGTTGCAGAAATATTCATTAAAATATTCTATATTTTTTATATTTGAAAAATTTTTTAGTAAATATTTTAATATTTTGAAGATTAAATACTTATATTTTTCTGAGATCAGATTGTAAGGAATGAATTTATTTGTTAAAGAAAGCCATAGAAAATTTTGATCGAATAAATCAGATATCAATCTATTATGCCTAACTGGCGAATAGCCAAATACTAATACAAAATTATTATCTTGTTTGTATTTACATCTCAAAATTACTGCCTTAGATATTGTTGGCCCAAAACCACCCTCTGGTGAAAAAAAAACATCGATATTTTTTTTTCTAAGTTTTAAAAATATTTTTAAACACGACAATAGAGAAAATAAGAAAGAAATATTATATAATACAGTTTTAAGTATATTTTTTAACATTATAAGTTATAGAACCTATCAGTTATTTAGTATAAAAAAAAAATAATGAAAGAAAAAATAGCTGTAGTTTTATGCGGAGGAAAAGGTTCGAGGATGGGCGGACTAACAAAAAACTTACCAAAACCTCTTTTAAAAATCCATGGCAAACCAATAATATGGTACTCAATAAAAATGCTAAATTTATATGGTTTTAATAAAATTATATTCCCTCTTGGTTATAAAGGAGAAAAAATAAAAAAATATTTAAATAAAGAATTTTTTAAACAAAAAAAAAATTTTCATTTTGTAGATACAGGAATTAATTCATCTATTTCTAAAAGGATCTATATGATAAAGGATATTATTCCAGAAAATACAAATTTTTTTATGATTAATAGTGATACCTTGTTTAATTTTAATATAGATAAAATGTTTAAAGACCATGTAAATAATTCCAATTGGTTAACTTTATCATCAGTCGACCTTTCGGTTAAATGGGGTTTAATTATTTTTGATGGAAAGAAGTTGGTTGATTTTGATAGAAAAAGAACTATTTCCAACCTCAGGATTAAAGGAAACATTAAAAAATTTGCAAAAGTTAATTCTGGGCTTGCTATAATTAATAAAAATGCACTTAAATATTTTAATAAAAATGACTACTGTTTTGAGTCTTCTCTTTATAAAAAAATGATTAAAATGAAAAAGGCAAAAAACTTTAATTTAAAAGGTATGTGGTATCCTATAGACACAGAAAAAGATTTACAAACTGTAAACATTGATAATAAAATAGGAACAAAACTAAAAAAATTTAAATGAGTTCAGACACTACGCTAGAAAAAAAATACACTTTTAGAAATAGTTACATTAAAGACTATTTGAAATTTAAAGAAGATTTGTTGGCCAAAAAAATTATTCCACACCAAGTAGAATTTCAAGCACCTCCTAGAGGGAAAAAAATTTGTTGGATGGAATGCCCTTATTGCTATGGATTATCAGCTGAAGATAATGGGGATAGACTTGGCAAAGAAAGAGGATTAGAGATACTAAGTCAAATCATCAAAGGAGGTGTAAATAAAATTATTTATGCAGGTTACGCAACAGATCCTTTAAATTGCGAATATATGGATGATTTATTAGAAATGACTATAAAAAATGAAGTCATATTTGGTTTCAATACAAAAATTTTGAAAGTATCAGACAGATTTGTAAAATTACTAGATAATGAAAGATTAGCCGTAGGTTCATATATGAGTCTAAGTATTGACGCAGGTTCTAACGAAACTTATAAAAAAATACATAATATAAAATCTTCGGCTCCTATATACGATCGTGTATTAAATAATGTAACTAAAATTGGAACCGTCAGAAAGATAAACAAGAATTTCGATTTAAGCGCAGCTTACCTTGTTAATATTCATAGTGCAAATGTTGATGATTACGAAAGTTTTATAAATAATTTTATAGATGCGGGGTGTAATTTATTAAGGTTTACTTTTCCACAACCACCAAAAGATGTGACCACTGATATTGGTGTAGTTCCCAATCCTGATGAAAAAAAGAAATATAAAGATCAATTAAACAATCTTATTTTGAAATATAAAAATAACGAATGTCCAATAATAATTGTTGATGCTGATGAGGATCATAATATTTATAACAAACCTCAAACTTTACCTTGTTATGCAAGATATATTTATCCAACAGTAGGTTTTGATGGTTGGCTTTATAATTGTTCTCAATCTAGTGCCCCAAATTTTAGAGATACAGCCTTAGGTGATTTAAATAAAGACGATTTTTGGGATCTTTATTATAACTATGAAAGTGAGAATTTTAAAGGATATCTAAGTAGTTGTACAAAAGCTATTCAGTGCTCAGGGTGTCGATGTGATCGTAAGGAACATGTTGTAAACGAGCAACTAAAGAAAAATTTAATTCTTTAATTATTTATTTTTTTTTTTAAACTTTTTAACCAATTTACTTTAAAACCAAATGATTTGTCGTCTATTAATATATCAAAAGATGGTTTTCCAAAAAAAATTTTATGATATTTGACATTCCATTTTTTTAATTGATTTATTGTAATTTTTTTTGCTGCCAGAGTTGCTTTTTGACGATTATCTTTTGATCTCCCCATAAATCTTGCAGTATATATTTTAATAATATAACCATTTTTGTATAGATAATTTATATAGTTGATTACTTCACTATTAGGTTTTGATTTTTTATAAAAATTTTTTTTTGTTTTACAAATAACATTGTCTAAATCAAAACATATTATTTTTTTTGTCAAAGAAGACCACCATCAATTGAAATCATTGACCCAGACGTATAATTTGAATATCTTGACGCAAGAAATAGAATAAAAGGAGATACTTCGTCAAATTTACCAAATCTCCCTATTGCATGATATCTATTTAAATAATTTTTAACAAATTTTGGTTTCTTTTTAGACAAAACATCCCAATGCTTACCTTTAGATATGATTGGTCCGGGCATAATACCATTTAAAATAATATTATTTTTTGCAACTTCTCTTCCAACAACCTTAACATACATGTTTAAATATGCTTTAGCACATGTATATGCTGGAGCTCCTCCATAGGGATATATCATTGTACCACCAGAAATAGCGTTTATAGAGGAAACATGTATAATTTTTCCGCCACCTTTTTTTATCATATATGGTATGAAAATATTATTCATCTCAATAGCAATACCAACATTAAAATTCCAAACATCAATCCACTTATTTTTTTTATCTAAATAATTTTTTACACCCAATCCACCTCCCACATTATGTATAATAATATCAACTTTTTTATTTTTTTTAATTATTTCCTTAGAAATCTTAGTTGGGATATCCTTTTCTCTTAAATTACATGAAAAAAAATTATGTTTTTTTTTGTGATTTTTATACCTAGAAATTTTTCTTTTTAATAAATTCTTATCTCTTGAAATTAATGTTAGTAAGGCTCCTTCTTTTTCAAAAAAGTCAGCTACACTGGAGCCAATTCCTTTGGAGCCACCAGTAATAACAATTCTTTTATTTTTTAATCCTAAGTCCATTTATTAATTAATTTGTTTCAGTATTTTTTTTTCAATATTATCAATATCAATACTATGGTATTTATGAAGCCAATCTCTATCACCGTAAAGTTTGGCATATTTATCATTGATACCAAATTTTATTAATTTTACTTTTAATTGATTTTCGGCAATTACCTCTGAAATTATTGAACCTAATCCTCCTAATATATTTTGCTCTTCCATTGTAATAACAACATTACCTTTTAAAATTAATTTTTTTGCATAAATTTTATCAAACGGCTTTATCTTTAATACATCAATTAGAGTTGGTTCGACATTTTTTTTTTTTAGTGATTGTATGAGTGTAATAGCTTTTTGAGTCATATAACCAGTTGAAAAAATAACAATTTTTTTTCCCTTATTGATGATATTTATACCTTTATTAATTTTAAAGCCTTCATAAACATTTTTGAAAAATCCTTTGTCTAACTTTATGTAGACAGGATTTTTACTTCTCATTGCATATTCAACTGCCGCTTTAGAGGAGTTATTATCACATGGATTAAGAATATCTAAGTTTGGCAGACTTCTCATTACACCTATATCTTCGATGGCTTGGTGGGTAGCACCATGAAAAGCATACGTAAATGTCGAGCCACTACCAACAATTACAACTGGAATTTTAGCAATACATAAATCTACCTTAATTTGCTCAAAGCATCTTTGGGTTACGAATGGCGAGATGGCATAAACGACAACTTTTTTTCCTGCAGATGACAAACCAGCTGCTAAACCAATCATATTTTGTTCAGACACGCCAATATTAAAATATTGTTTTTTCAATTTTTTTTCAAACTCAGTAAGTGCCCACGCACCCTGGTCTGCCGTAAGAAGAAGAATATTTCTATTTTTTTTCATTTTATTCATTAAATGAAAAAAAAATGAACTAGGAATATCTAATTTATTTTTCATTTTTCAAAATTTTCATCCCTTCATTAAACTGTGTTAAGTTAGGAACCGAATGATGCCATTTTAAATTACTCTCCATAAATTTAATTCCCTTGCCTTTTTTAGTTTCAGCAATAATAAATTTAGGCTTTGAGGATGATTTTTTTTTGAATTTTTTAAAAACATCGATTAATTCCCTTAAATTATTTCCATTAATTTTTTTAACTTCAAAATTGAAACTTTTTAATTTTTTATCTAATGGCTCTAATTTTAGAAAACTTTCTGTATGGTTCATTACAACTTGATAGTTTCTGTCTAATATTACTAATAAATTTACAAGTTTATAATGTGAAATAAATATTAAAGCCTCCCATACTGATCCTTCATATAATTCTGCGTCACTTATAATAACAACCACTTTGAACTTCTCATTATTCATTTTACATGCCCATGCAATACCACTGCCTACACTTAATCCATGTCCAAGAGATCCAGACTCTACCTCTACTCCTGGAACCTTAATACTTAAGTGACCACCTAATCTAGAATTATTTTGACAATAAGTGTCTATTTCGTTTTTCTTAATAAACCCTAAATTAGACAGCATTGAATAAAAAGCTGCAGTGCAGTGACCCTTGCTAACAATAATTCTATCTCTATTTTTATTCTTAATTAAATTTGGTCTAATTTTAAAAATACCTGTATAATAAATAGCCACTAATATCTCTACTATTGATAATGATCCACCAATGTGGCCTGTTTTGCTTTTAAATATTGTTTGTAGAATTTTAATTCTTAATTTTTTAGCTTGTTCTTCTAGTTTCTTAATATTTATTTTTTTAACCATTTTTTCCAAATTTGTTCTACAATTTTGATATCTTTATAATGATCATATGAATTCGATATACCATTTTTTTTTCTATTTATATCTTCAATAAATGATTTTGCTTGATAATAAAAAGACCATTTGCTCTTAAATTTATAGGTTTTTTTTTGATGCTTAATTCTGTTATATATGACAAAAAAACTAGCAGTATTTTTTTTCATTTGAGGGGGCGTGAATAGTTGAAGATATCCTTTTTCAAAATATATTTTAATATATTCATCCCATTTGTTATCTTTATAATCTTTTGTTTCTAGTGCACATTTGAATTTGTTTTTAAAATTTAAGATTACTAAGCTTGCTTTTTTTTGATTAATCTCCGCAAAATCAATATTTGGCATCTTGTCGCAAAGATATCTAACTAGATTAATATTATGACTAAAAGTATTTAAATATCCATGATATGCATATTTTTCTTTTGGAGATTTAATCCAGGATGGTGCGTTTTCCCATTCGTTTCTTTTTGGAGACTGCTCTAAACTTTTGTATTTTTCTTTAGTACCCATATATCCTGTACCGCTATATCTATGAGATCTAATAAAAATAATATCACCTAACTCTTTACTTTTTACAAGTTTAGTAATTTTTTTTTTTGCAGCGATTACTCCTCTATCAAAACGTTTGTTGTATCCAACTGAAAACAATAATTTTTTTTTTTTTTGTATTTTTAATAATTTTTTAGCTTGAGTAGTGGTACAGCACATTGGTTTTTCAGTAAATATGTTGTGTCCTGATTTTAAAAAATCATATGATATTGGTCCAGTCATAGTTCTTTTTGTTATAATTATTACTGCATCTAATTTAATTTTACTTTTAATAAGATCTGCATGAGAATAGAATATATTTTTTACATTATATTGTTTGGCAACCTTTTGGGCTATATCTTTTCTATAATCTGCAATAGCAATAATTTTACAATTCTTAACTTTAAAAAAAGAATTAATGTGACATGTTTGACTTATGAAGCCGACACCTACAATCCCAATATTAATTTTTTTTTTTCATTATATTTTTCTAAATTTAGATATGGGTAATAACTTATTAAGTTTTTTTACATCTACAATTATATCTTTCAATTGTACCTTGTTATCATATAAAATTTTTTTTTTTTCTGAATTTACATTATTTAATTTATTTACAAAGTATTTAACTTTTTTTGATACGCCAGATGCTAAATTAAATACACCAAAATTTTTTTTTTTTATGAAATAATGAACTACTATTGAGACATCATGTGCATGTATATAATCTCTAAGTTCTTCCCCAGAGCTTTTTATATACAAAAAATTTTTTTTTAATCCTCTTCTTATGTAACTGATCATATTTTTCCCATTAATATTATGATCGTAAACTCCTGTTAATCTTAATATTACCAGTTTTTTTTTTGGAAAATTTATTTTGAGTAATTTCTCTGCGAGTAGCTTATAATTACCATATTTTGTTTTAGGGTTAGTTTTAGTTCTATTTTCTATAAGTTTTCCATTTTGACTATATACATCTATAGAACTAAGAAATATGATTTTTTTTATTTTTTTTTTTTTAATTTGTTCTATTAAATTTGAAATCATCAAAATATTGTCATCTTGGCTTTTTTTTGTATCCACTTTTGATCTAACAAGACTAGAACAAATAATTAAATTAAAATTATCTTTGTTTTTAAAAAAATGTTTTATATTTTTTTTTTTTAAAAGATTACAATTTTTGGAGTTTCCGCCTATTGTAACTTCCTTTTTATTTTTTAAAATTTTATAAATATATTTTCCTATAAAGCCTGAATAACCAAGAATAATAGTTGACATTAAAAATATATAAATTCAAAGTCTCCAGTGTATCCAAAATTTTTATACAACCAAAGCCATTCGTCATAAGAATAAAATGCTTTACAAGTTAGAGCCCAGCATTGCAAATTAAATAGCTCTTCTTCATTTCTGTATGATTCAACCATTATATATTTTTTTTTACCCAATCTTTGTATTTCTTGAATAGAATTCTTTAAATCTTGTATTTCTAAATTATGGAGTGTGCCAAGGGAAATAACCAAATCGAAATAATTGTCTGGAAATTTGAGCTTTTTGCTAGCGTCATGCACAAATAGATTTTCTTTGATTTCGTTATGGCTATTTTTTATTGCATACTCAGATATATCATATCCATGAATTTCTATTTCTTTTAACTCTTTTTTTAAATCGAAGAGCAGATATCCTTTTCCGCAACCGACATCTAAAATTTTTGACTTGTTTGTTAAATCATAATCTTTAATTAATGCTTTAACAACCTTTTCCCATCTGCCTTCTATATATTTATAACCACCATATCCATACTTCCTATCTCCATCCCAAAATTCTTTTTCAAATTTTCTTGCAATTTTCATGCATTCAACTTTGTCATTAGTCATTCTTTGTAAATAATCTCGTTTAGTTGAAGTATGCAAATTTGAAACAAAACTTTTTTCTTTCATTATAAATGCTGTTGTACTTTTGAATTAAGAGTATTAAATTTTATACTCCATATTTCATTAAGTTTTATTATATCTTTGTTATTATTAACTTTTAATCTTTCCAATACGAAAATAATATTTTTATTTTTATTAATTATTTTCTTTAAAATATTTATTCTTTTTTTTTTATCTTTGGGTAGTTGAAAAATTGAGAAAGCAATAATTCCATCAATTTCAGTCATATCTTTAATTATTTCTCCTAACACTAAATAAGAATTCTTCATTGTATACTCAGCAGCACTGAGTTCATATTTTAGTTTCTTTTTTGTACAATAATCTCTTATGACAATATTCTGAACTCTTTGAGGAAAATAGGTTCCAAAACAATCTCTGCTAGCAATATATCCTTTATACGATTTCATTTTTTATAATAGGTAGTTCATAATTGATAGCAATTTTCGTAATAGGTTTTAATTCAATAGGCTCAAAAAAATCACCAATTCCTTTTGTTCCGTACGGAGAAAATACTGATTTAAATCTACAATTCATAGATATTCTTGTTTCACTTTCTTTATTGATTATATTTCCGTGAGGCAAAGTCTGATTAAAAATTAAAAATTCTCCAAATTTAATATTTATCCATTTTACGTGTTTTTTAATTTTAAGGAAAATGTTATTGCTAGTCTTATTTTTTTGTTTTTTAAAAATTTTCTCAAAATACCTATATTTGCTTGCAGGTAAAATATACATAGATTTTGATTTATAACAATTTACCAATGGTAACCAAATTACAGCTTCATAAGCTGAGTCACCTGACCAAGTATCTGCATGCATTGTAAGCAATGAACTTTTATCTTCTGGAAGTTGGATGCTCAAATTTATACCTTTTTGCATTACTAATTCATTACCAACAATTAATTCAAGAGTATTTTTGCAGATTTGATAATAACAATCTTTAAATTTTTTTTTAGTTAAATTATTTTCAATTAATTTTACACGTAAAGAATTTAGATTGTTTTTATCTACATGATTATGAAAATTATTAAAAAATTCTTGTTTATTTTTATGTATGAATTTAACTTTTTTTTTTAAAAATTTATAAATTTGATCTTCAATATATTTAAGATTTTTTTTGTTTTCAACTTTTTGAATAGAGTAGCCTTTTATTAAAAAATCTCTCTTTATTTTTTTTTTGTTAATATTCATTCAATTTAAAATGGCCCTTTAAACCACAATCCTGGTATATCATGTGGACTAGGTTCTTTTTGTACCGAGTTTAGTATATTTTTATTTTTAATATTTAAAATCTTTAATATTTCTTTAACTATATTCATAGGCCTTATATAAAGTCCCTTTGTTAATCCATAACTAGCTGGCTCTGGAATATCGGGCATAGCTAGTTTTGCTGGAGGTTTTTTAAGATATCTAAACATTTCAGTAGAGGCGAGAGATATAATTTCGGAAGCAAAAGAAAGATTGCTGTTTCCAGTATCCAAAACTAAAAGATGACCATTTTTTTTAATAGATTTTTTTATTGTATTCCAATCAAGTGGCTGGATTACTTTCATATCAATAAGTTCACAATTAATACCAAATTTTTTTAAGTGTTTTAAAGCTAATTTTGCTTCATGGACCAAATATGATGATGCAACTATTGTTAAATCCCTCCCTTTTTCTATTACCTTGCATTTTCCTGTTTTGTTTAATGTTTTCATGACCGTTTTTTTATGCACATGTCCTTGCATTTCATGAAGCCATCTATGTTCAATAAATATCACAGGGTTAGGGTCAAATATTGATGAAATTAAAAGATCTTTAGCATCATTTGGATTAGATGGAATTACAACTTTTAATCCTGGAATATGGGCAAACCATGACTGTAAATTTTGAGAGTGTGTTGGACCCTGTCCCCAACCACGTCCAATTATAAGTCTAATTGTAATTGGAATGGGTTGGTTAAAAGTAAAATACCATTTTGCAGCATTATTTACTAATTGATCCATTGCTAATAAAAAAAAATCTAATCTTTGATGACTAACTACAGATCTTATATTTTCAAGTGCAAGTCCAACCGAAATTCCAGTTAACGCATTTTCTGACGCTGGTACATCAAAAACTCTTTTTATTCCAATTTTTTTTTTAAATTGATAGTAGTTGAAAATATTCCTTTCGGGTCTGTAGTTCCAAGGCCGAAGCAAAGCATGTTTTTGTCTTTTTTCATTGAGTAATTTAATGCTTCATTAATTGCACTACTCATAGATATAATTTTATATTTATTTTGCATATATATGTTTTTTTAAAATTTTATAAGTTGGATATTTACTTTTTCTGGCAAATAAAAATGCTTCATTCACCTCGTTAATAATTTTTTTTTTAAACAGGCGGAGTTTTATGAAATCTCTTTTTTTAAAAAATTTTTTTTCTAAGAACATAAGGGGGTCTTTTTTAATCCAATATTTAATTTCTTTTTTAGGTCTATAATTCAAATTATCATCAAAATTGGGTCCGCAATGTTCTCTGTGTCTATATGTTAAAAATTCTCCAAAAATAGGACCTTTTCCCGACTTCACATATTTTATAGATTTTGAGACTTTGTTATAAATTTTAAATGGATCATTTCCATCTACAACAAATGCCGGGCAGCCCAGACCTTTAATCATTTTGTGTATTTTTCTTTTTGCCGGCTGTCTAAATTTCATCGGAGTGTATACTGAATATAAATTATTCTCACACACAAAAAAAACTGGTAACTTTTTTAAAATAGCAAAATTGATAGACTCATAGAAGGCTCCTTCTTCTATTGCGCCATCTCCTAAATAGATTATTACAACTTCTCTTTTATTTCTCAATTTTTTTGCTAAAGCTATACCAACTCCTACTGGAATACTGTTGGCAACTATTGCGGTTGATCCTGCAAACCCAACTTTTCTGTCGATTAAATGCATAGAACCTCCTTTTCCACCTGCACATCCATTTTCTTTTCCAAATATTTCACATAACATTTTTTTTAAATTTCCGCCTTTTGCTAGGTAATGTGCATGTGCTCTATGACCACTAACAGCTGAATCTTTTTTACTCAAAAATAGACTTAAAACAGATGGAACAGCCTCTTGGCCTATTGACAAATGAGTTGGACATCTCATTTCGCCTTTATGATATTCAAACGCAATTTGTTCTTCTACATATCTTATTCTAAAAATATTTTTCCAGATGTTAAAAGCTAAATTATTATTCATATTTTAAGAGAAAAAGTTGTTTACCATATTTGAAATATAAATTATTTCTTTTTTTTTTAAAAATTGATTAATTGGCAATGTTAATATTCTTTTAGATTGCATTTCAGTCACTGGAAAATCTCCTTTTGAATATTTGAGATACCTAGAAGCTTTTTGTAAATGAATTGGGATTGGATAATGTATTGCAGTGTCTATACCTTTTTCTCTCAAATATTTTCTTAATTGATCTCTCTTATCTACCTGTATTACAAATGTATGATACGTATTAAATTCGTCTTTTTTTTCATAAGGGAAATATACTTTATTCATATTTAAGTTTTCTAAATAAAGCTTAACATTATTTCTTCTAATTTTGATTATTCTCTTAAGGTTATTAATTCTAAAGTTTAATATTGCCGCTTGTAAATTATCCATTCGAGAGACAAAACCAAAGTTTTTTACATTATTTCTACTCTCATTCATTCCATGAGTTCTTAAACTTTTAATTTTGTCATAAATTTTTTTATTATTTGTGGTCAAATATCCTCCATCACCCATAGCATTTAAATTTTTCAAAGGGTGCGCAGAAAAACAACCAACATCTCCCCACGATCCAGACATTTTAGTTTTATATTTTGACAATATAGATTGTGCACAATCTTCGATTACTGGAATACTATACTTTTTTGATATTAGCTTAATTTTATCCATTGAGCACATTCGGCCTGTAAGATGCACTGGCATAATTGCTTTTGTTTTTTTTGTTATTTTTTTCTCTATTTGATTTTCATCAATATTCTGGTCTTGTTTAACATCCACAAAAACTGGCTTAGCACCTAAATGAACTATGACTGAAGTTGATGCGATAAATGAATTTGGCGGAGTTATGACCTCATCTCCACCTCGAACACCCAACAAATGTAATGCTAGAGTGAGGGCATCAGTTCCACTATTTAACGATACACAATATTTAGTTTTACAAATATTTGAAATTTTATTTTCAAATTTTTCTACTTCTGGTCCACCTACCCAATTTCCAGATTGAAGAGTTTTATCAATTAATTTTAATAATTTTTTTTTTTCTGATTTATATTGTTTTATAATATTAACGTAAGGAATTTTCATTATTTTGAATAAAATTCCTTTATACACTTTATAACATAGTCCATTTCTTTCTTTGAGAGATGTTGGTCACAAGGAAAACTTATTATCGACTTTGCATGTTTATCTGCAACAGGAAAATCTCCAATTTTATGTTTTAGAAATTTCATTGCTGGTTGACGATACATTGGTATTGGATAATGAATTTTTGCCTCAATTCCTTTTTTATGACAAAACTTTAATAGTTCATTTCTTTTTTTTGCGAACACAATATATAAATGATAAACAATTTTGTAATTTTTCAATCTTTTAGGTACTGATATTTCATTAATTTTATTCAAGGCATCATCATAATATTTTGCATTTTTAATTCTTTGATTAGCAATTTTTTTAGCACTAGGTATTAACCAGTTTCCAACAACTGCTTGTAAAGTGTCCAATCTTGAGTTGTAACCTGTTATTTTGACATTATCTCTATCAACTAAACCGTGATTTCTCAAAAGTTTTAATTCCTCATAATATTTTTTATTATTAGTAACTATAATTCCTCCATCTGACCAAACATTGATATTTTTTAATGGATGCAAAGAAAAAGCTCCAAAATCACTCCAAGTACCAGAATTTTTTTTATTTATTGCTGCTAAAATTGACTGGCAAGCATCCTCAACAACTGGAATATTATACTTTTTAGAAATTTGATTTAACTTGATCATATCAGTCATATATCCTGTAAAATGGACTGGGACTATGGCCTTGGTTTTTCTTGTAATTTTCTTCTCTACAAGGTTAACATTCATGCAAAAACTATCATCACAATCAACAAAAATAGGTTTTGCTCCTAGTTCACATATCGCTCCAACAGTTGCAACAAATGTATTTGCAGCTGTAATTATTTCGTCTCCTGGTTTTATCCCAAGTACTTTCAGACTTAATTTTATAGCATCTGTACCCGAGTTAACACCTACGGCATATTTGGTACCAATTAATTTTGCAAATCTTTTTTCAAATTTTAAAAGCTCCCTACCTAATGTAAAGTCGCCCGTTTTCACAAAATTTTTTAAATTTTTCCAAAGGTCATCACAATTAGAGAATTGTTGACTTAAATATGAATATCGTACTTTCAATTTATATTAAATTTATATTGTTCATTCTTTTAATATTATAAAATAACTCATTCTCAAAAGTATTAGTTAAAATATTATTTTCAAATGCAGTTTTTAAATCTAATACAGCATTTTGAACAGTAAATTTTGTAGTAAAGCCTAATATGTCTCTAATTTTCTCAGAACTTACATGATATGATCTATTATCATCAGATTTGGTATTTATAATTTTAACGTCTTGACCAATAACTTCTTTCACATCATTTGCAAGTTCATTAACCGATTGATTTCTAAAACCAACGTTAAAAATCTGACCGTTTATTATTTGTCCATTTGCTTCAATTACAGACAAATAGGAATTAACCATATCATCAATATGAATATTTGGTCTCAATTGATCACCTCCAAATACTTTTATTTCTTTATTGTGATATGCATGATTTGTGAGAATATTTACAACTAAATCAAGCCTTTGCCTTTTTGCGTACCCACAAACTGTTGATGGTCTAATTGTAGTGGTCACAAAATTTTCAGATTTATACTTATTAAGAATTTTTTCACACTCTCCCTTAAATTTTGAATAATCAGTTAAAGGCTCAAGAGACATATCTTCAGTAACGTTTTTTTCTTTTTTTATTCCATAAACTGAGGAAGAAGAAGCGTATATGAATCTACTTATATTACTCTTCATGCTTAACTTAACCAATGGTTCAAATGAGTCTAGATTTATTGATTTACCTAATTTAGGATTTAATTCAAAACTTGGGTCATTTGAAATACAAGCCAAATGAATTAAAAATTCATGTCCAGGCAGGTTATTTTCTAATATAGTTGTGTTTCTTATATCTCCTTTAATAGTTTTTAAATTTTTATGGTTTGGTAATACATTTTCACCATATATCATTAAATCTAATACTGTAACTTTGTATCCCAATTCTAACAATTTGGGTACTAACTTTGATCCAACATATCCAGCCCCGCCAGTTACAAAAATTTTTTTAGACATTAAAATTTTTTTTTTGATATATAGTCACAAATAGTCAAAAGTATAATTTGATGAATATTTTCTATATGATTATAATTTAAACTATCAACCCAAAAATTAATTTTTCCTCTGCCATTAAGTTTATTATCTTTTTTGAAGCCTGTAAAAGTAATCAGGGTCAATTTATTTTTTTTAGCAAAATTTGCAGCATTAATCATATTTTTTGAATTTCCACTTGAAGATATTAAAATTAATACATCAGATTTTTTTGAATAAATTTTCAATGCTTTTGTTATCCATTTTTCATAACCATAATCGTTTGAAAAACATGTTATTATAGCTGGATCATTAAAATTTATACATTCTAATTTTGTGTTTTTTATAATATCAATTGTAAAATGACTTGCTATTGATGAGCTTCCACCATTACCAAAAATTATTATTTTACTTTTTTTATAAGTTTTTTTTAAAACTTTCGTAGTTAATTCAATTTTTTTTGACAAATTTTTTTTATCTTTTAAAAGTAGGCTAAACTTATCTATGTAGTTTTTTGTGTAATTATTGACCATAAGTAAATATTATTTCAAATAATATTTTATGTGATTTAGAATTTCAAATTTATTAATACTTTGACTATTGGCATATTTTGAAGTCGAAATACCAGCAGCTATACTTGATAAAAATAATGCTTCATTTTCGTTAAAATCTGATTTTAAACTCATAGATAACAATGCTAAAAGAGTATCTCCTGCTCCTATCTTATCTAAAACTTTATTTGCAAAAGCTGGGGCTCTAAAAACTTTATTATTTTTATTTATCAAAATTGCTCCAGATTGCCCTTGGGTGATTGTTAAATTTTTCACATTTAATAATTTTTTTAATTTAATTCCAAGTTTTACAACATCACCTTCTCTTTCTCTCATTTCATGTCTTAATTCAGTTGCGTTAATGGAAAGACTATCAATATTTTTATATTTACTTAAACTATGAAAGCCAACGTTAGATGAGTTAATTTGTGCGTTTAAAGAAAAAAACTTACTATTTTTATTTATTAATTTTGTAATTTTGTCTGTAATTAGACCATGTCCGTAATCTAATACTATAATTAAATCATTTTTCTTTATTTCTTGTTTAATTAATTTAACAAATTTAATTTCTTCAGTTAAAGAAATATTATCATCATTAATATTATAAATTCCTATTAATTTTCTACTATCAACAATATCTAAATATCTTTGTTTAAGAATAGTTGGTGAATTTTTTTTTATAATATAATTGAGTTTAATATTACTACTTAATTTTTTTTTGATAAAATTGTTTAATTCTTTATCATCTCCTAAATAAGTGGCAATAGAAATATTTTTAGAGAATGACAGACAATTTAGAGCAACAGATAATACTCCACCAAGATATTTTTCTGTTATTTTTTTTCTAAGACTTAGAACAGATTCCTTACCAGATTTACCCAATCCCTCGCAAAAGATATATTCATCAATAATGCTCTCACCAATTATTAAAATTTTTTGGTTTTTTAAACCTTCAACTTTTTGGTAAATTTGATTAAAAGATGATGACTTTTTTATTTCTTTTATAAAATGTTTTTTATCTCTGGAAAGCTCTGAGAAATTTTGATTTAATAATTTACTTGAACTATAAGTTTTTCCACTAGTAAATTTTATTTTTCCTTTAACAGATTTAATTGCATTAATTTCTGATGAAATGTTTTTACTTAAATCCTCCTTCTTATTAATATAGTCGGGACCTTTGCAGTATATATTTGGTTTTAGTTTTTTAATTAAATTTATTGATGTATAATCCTCGTTACATATTACATAATCAATATATTCTAACGAAGATAACGCATTTAATCTCTCAATATCATTAAAAAAAGGTCTACCTGGTAATTTTTTTACAAATTTACTTGCTGTTATAGAAACAATTAAAATGTCTCCTAGGCTTTTAGCTTCTTTAAAGTGATTAATGTGCCCAATATGTAATAAATCAAAAACGCCATGACTTAATACAATTTTTTTTTTTAATTTTTTTTTTTTTAAGATTATATTTTTGATTTCAATAATACTTTTAATTTTTTTTTTCATTTTTTAAATATTTAAACCATTCTTTTGTAGCAAATTTTATCTTTTTTCTAGTCCAAATTGGGGCCTTTTTCCAATCATCAATATGTTTAAGCATTTCATTTACTCCTTCTTTGATATCTATTTTTGGTTTCCAGCCAATTTTTCTTTTAATTAAAGAACTGTCAGCTAGAGTTATTTCTGGTTCTGCTGGTCTTTTGGGAATAAAAATTTTTTCTGATTTCATAAGTTTCGCTATTTCATTAATTGAAGTTGCTTTTGAACTTCCAACATTAAAAATCATATTTTTATGTTTAGATTTGGCAACTTCAACAAATGCCCTGGCTACATCTTTAACATGTGTAAAATCTCTTTTTTGCTTACCATTTCCGACTATTGTTAGAGGTAATTTATTTAATTTTTGCGCCAGAAAAACTCCAAACATTGCGCCATATGCTCCTGAAGTTCTTGAGCGTCTACCGTATACGTTGAAAAGTCTTAAAGAATTATAATTAATGTTATAAACTTTAGAATAGTGTTTAATAACTTGCTCACCTAAATTTTTTGTTAGTGCATAAGGATATTCTGGAGCAATAGTGTCACTTTCTTTTGTTGGAAAATTTTTTGCTAATCCATAACAAGATGAGGAGGCTGCATAAATTATTTTATTAACTTTATATTTTCTGCAATTTTCTAAAATATTTATTGTTCCATTTACATTTACATCAAAATATTTTACCGGATTTTGTATACTTGGGACTATGTCCGCCAGCGCAGCTAAATGAAAGACATAGTTGGCCTTTTTGAATTGTTTTTCCCAAGAACCTTTTTTAGAAATATCTGCCCTAACTATTTTTATTTTTTTAATTACTGATTGAAGATTTTTTAAGTTGCCACTAAAAAAATTATCGATTACTAAAACTTTGTGATTTTTTTTTACTAGATATTCGGCTAAATGACTGCCAATAAATCCCGCTCCTCCAGTAATTATTGATATTTTTTGCATGAAATAAATCTATCCAATTTATAATTAACTTTTTTGAAATAGGCTAGTTAAATTTAAATTTAATCAATCGTTTTTTATTTTTATAATTTGGCTTTTACCAAGGTGTCCACGAAGAATATTTAAATAAAAATCTTTTAAGCTATCGTCATTGTCTATGGGTTTTCCATTAATATTATCTAAAATTAAAACATCAAAAATTTCATTTAGACATATCAAGAAATTTTTTTGGTCAAATTTGCAATTAAGGTAGAAGGTATTTTTGGTGGTTCTAATAGATACTTTATACTTATTATTAAAAATTGACTCGCTTATAACTGGTTTTCTTTTTGTACCAAAAGGAGGGATTACATTTTCTAAAGTCTCTTCATCGAAGAGGCTTTTTATTAATGGATAAAAGTCAATTTGAGAAACATAATCTTGAAGATGTTGTTTTTTCTTATTTTTATAATCAAATATTTTAAGTGGTATATTGAGCCTTGCCCTATTCATCATTGGTTTACTTTCTTCGCCAAAATGATTAGGCCCATGATCAGCTGTAAAAATAACTAAAGAATTTTTTTTTAGGTTTGCCTTTTCTAAATATGATAGTAATTGACCAATCATTAAGTCTAAACTTTTTATTCTCTCTTTTTGTCTTTTAATTATAGATTTTGCTTTTTCTTTATTCATTATTGGTTCAACTTTAGTATCTCCATAAGATGAAATTGCATCATTGTATTCTTTAAATGAGTCGCCGTACCTCTCATGGTCTAAATTAATTTCTTCATTAATAGCTGGCTTCCAATAAGGAGAATGTGAGCTCATATAATGCAAATAAATAAAATTTTTACCATCTTTATTTGTTTCTAATTGATTAATTGCAATTTTAGAAAAATTTAAATCATCATCGACAGTTGTATCTAGAGCATCATCAAAATAAAAAAGTCTGTCGAAATATTTTTGAAAATTATATCCTGCGTGATGACCTTTCGATTTACTTATTCCAAAAATTGAAAAGCCTTTTTCTCTCAAATACTTTAATAAGTTATCTTCAGTGATAACATTTTTAATTTTTTTTTGAAATTTTTAAATCAAAATTGCCATGTAATGATGGATGTTTTCCTGAAAAAATTGAGCTAAAACATGGAAGAGTCCACTCTGCCGCTGAAAAACAATTTTTATATTCGAGGCTGTTTGAAAAAAAATGATTTATAAATTTTAAATTTTCTGTTTCTTTTTCAACTTCTTCAAATGTTTTTTGATCCAACTGATCAAGAACAATTAATATTATATTTTTATAGCTTTCTTTTTGCGCATTAAATTTTTGAAAAAATACTGGGCAAGCAAAATACATTTCGTCTTTTGTATTATTAATTACTTCTATTTCATTAATATCATTATCAAATTTTACTAATGAATTATTCCATCTATTTGAAAGAGGCTCCTTAATCCTAATTTTTGAAATACTATCTAAATTTATAATATAATCACCTTTTGTTGATCTACTATTTGATTTATTGCCGAATGAAAATAAAATTTCTTTATTTTTTGTTAATTCTTTTAAATTTAACTTAATTGATTTATTTGCTTTAATTTTAATAGTATCCCTAATCTCATTATTAAGAGTGCAAATAATTGGCTGAGAAAGGTTAGATTTAAATATTTCCTCAAATCTTGAATTATCACCGATCAAATCTTGACCATACCACCAGCGTCTCTCGTCATACCCTTTTTTATTTTGTTTGTATTTTACAATTCTATTTCTTAGCCAATTCCATAGAATAGGAGGGGTAAAGTCTTTTAGTATTTTTTTTAAGATCATTTAAAAGTTTTATTAAATATAATTCTATATAAGAGTTTGCTATTATTTAATATAAATTTTAATTAATTTAATATAATTTTAACAATGTTTAAGAGACATTGGAGAATAAATTGTATATTGATACAAGAAATAATAGTTAAACATCATTGATATTATTAAATGAAAAAAAAGTATTTATTTTGGATTACAGGACTACCTGGATCAGGCAAAACTACTATTGCAAAAAAAATTCACAACAAAATTCAAAATAGATATGGACCAACAATTGAAATTAGCGGTGACGATTTAAGGAAAATATTTTCTTTAAAGAAATATGATTTAAAAAATAGAGTATTATACGCAAAACTTTACTCTAAATTTTGTAAATTATTATTAAAAAAAAATTATAATGTATTATTTTCAACTGTTAGTCTTTTTCACGAAGTACAAGCTTGGAATAGAAAAAATATAAATGGATATGTAGAAATTTATATCAAGTCAAATATAAAAAATATTATAAAATTAAATAAAAAAAAAAATATATCAAAAAAAAACAAACTTAATGGGTGTCGATTTAAGCCCGCAGTTTCCAAAGAGGCCAAATATTAAAATTATTAACACATTCAAAAAAAATACAAATCAAGTATCAATAGAATTATTAAAAAAAATACTAAAAAAAATAAAATAATTTGATTATTTTGAAGAATGTATATCAATTTCTAAAATAAAATTTTTTTCAGTGCATAAATTAAGCCAATTGAGTTATTAGTACTGGTCAGCTACATGCGTTGCCGCACTTCCACACCCAGCCTATCAACGTGGT
>MDSW01199525.1_pt1 | contig 31471 bp, 30 predicted proteins | sample 811171 | NCBI WGS metagenome assembly MDSW01 (sample SAMN05326641, study PRJNA326480) | marine metagenome | isolation source: seawater | place: Atlantic Ocean: North West | collected 2012 | reverse complement strand
CGACTTGCAACAGACCACCATGCAAGAACGGGAATCGAAAAACCAAGTAGCCACAAAGGTACAGCGAGCAAGATAAAAATGACTATCGCGCCATCTGATATTCCTGATGAGGTCGTTGCTATTGAAAGCAAAATGCTTACGAATACGCATCCAAGAAATAGGGCCCATGGACTCCACGAGGGAGGGAACTCCAGCGGAGTGCCGTCAAGTAAGAGGTGGCGTTCCATCCTTGTGGGGTTCATCGTAGTGATTGAAGCCGAATCAGTGCGATTGTGGAGTGTCGAGCCATTGGAGTCCGGTATGGCATTCCAAATCTGTATCACTGAGGGCCTGGTAAGTCTGAGGACAAAAAGTACGAGGGGGATTGCAAACAAACCGCCGCCTATGATTAGGAGGGGGTTCCATTCTAGCACACCTATGGTTAGCATTAATGCTGCATAAAGCAGCAAAAATGCTGGCAAAACTGTCGCCATCATACGACCATATGTCTTCCATGGCGCTGTTTGGGAAGGGATTAGGAGATCGTGCTCAGGAGGGGTCAATTGGGCTGAAGGTGCTGGCTTGTGCACCCTTCCATCCGGACCTGTCCACCTCATGTTATCACCCGGTCGCTCAGAGCGCCCATCACTCAGTGCCCTTTCGGCCCGGCTTGGTTCATCATCACAGCGACGACCTTTGCACAGAGGGCTTTTGACTTGGTATTGACGGATTCACGAGGTGGTTCCACAAGCCCCACAATAAATCTCATTCCTAGCTTCATCCTTCTGCATCGACCATTCGCCGCACGAAGGGCAAGGAGGGAGCCCTCGCTCAGAGGGCTTCACTGCAGGGCCTCTCCTAATTTTCCGCCTTTTGGGGATAAACCACCCTTTCTTTGGCTTCTTGACCTTGGGCATGTGTCACTCGTCCTGCCGAGGGTTGGGCGATAGAAAGAGCCTTGCATCCCCAGCAGCAGGAGACCATGGGGAGAGTATGGTTTGTACAGTATTAGGAGGGGGCGTATCGGGCCTCAGCACTGGAATCAGACTTCTTGAAAGGGGTCTCGAAGTCCACCTTGTAGCTGAAAAAATGAGTCCGGAAACCGTATCCGATACGGCTGCAGCATGGTGGTACCCGTTTCTAGTTGAGCCTCTTATCAAGACGAATAGATGGTCTTCCGAGAGCTTTAGGGAATTTGTCCGATTGATGGATGAAGTGGGGCTTGAATTCATCACGATGAGGATGGGGCGGGAGTATCTGAAGCAGCCCTGCAGGGCTCCCGGTTGGAGTGAATCGATCGACCATTTCAGGATACTAGAAGAGCATGAGGTCGTGGACGGATATTCATTCGGATGGGAAATCGAGGCCCCGGTCATTGAGATGGCGCACTACATGCCTTGGCTGAGATCGAGATTCGAATCGCTCGGCGGGACTATTGAAACCCGTAAGGTATCGAGTTTCGATGAGTTGGGGTCTGAGTTGATCGTCAATTGTAGTGGCTTGGGCGCGAGGGAGATTTGCCGAGACGAGGAAGTGATTCCAGTCAGGGGGCAGGTGGTGTATATCAGACAGGATCCCGGTTTCGGGAGATACGACCAGCGACCTGAATCATTGATCTACACGATTCCAAGGAGAGACGTCACCGTATTGGGGGGAACTGCCCAGAAAGGCGATTGGGCAATGGAGATTCGTGAGGAGGACGAGGAAGACATCCTCGAAAAATGTGAGTCGCTATGGCCTGGGCTAGACAGAAGCAAGATCGTTGGCAGGGCAGTCGGGCTCAGACCATCGAGGACAGAAGTTCGTTTAGAGAGAGAGTGTCTCGATGGGAAGGAGATCATCCACAATTACGGTCACGGTGGTGCCGGTGTTACCCTATCGTGGGGGTGTGCTGACGAAGTTCTGGAAATGCTAGAAGAACATCTTCAGTAAGATGACTTTGTGGTACTTATCACCACTGCACCGATCTTATACGGATCCCCATTCGAGGATGGTCTGCGATCTTCGAGTCTGCCTCTCCAGCCATCTTCGATGGTACCGATGGGGATTCTGATTGATGCCCCTCTGTCTGAAACGCCATATGAAAACTCGTGAATGGATTGAGTTTCATGGAGGCCTGTGAGCCTCTGTTCATTGTGAGCCCCATATACGTCGATGTGTTTCTTGATGTTCTTGCCGAAAGCTTCGCATATCTGGCTCATCAGTTTCTCTCCCCCTTCATCGCGCATCTTGCCATCGCTGAAATTCACATGCATTCCAGAGCCGTTCCAATCTGTGGCGCCAAGTGGCTTAGGGTGCCATTCAATCGCAAGGCCATACTTCTCAGCGTTCCTCTCAGCAAGGTATCTGGAAACCCATATCTGGTCTCCAGCCTCCTTGGCGCCCTTGGCGAATATCTGATACTCCCACTGGCCGACTGCTACCTCTGCATTGATCCCCTCGACATTCAACCCGGCGTCCAAACACATGTCGAGATGTGCTTCGATGATGTCTCTGCCAAATGTGTTCTTGCCACCTACTGAACAGTAGAATTGCCCCTGGGGAGTTTGATCACGAGGGAATCCTAGTGGCAGGTTGGTCTCTGGGTCCCAGAGGAAGTACTCCTGCTCATATCCAAACCAGAAGTCATCATCATCTTCCTCAATCGTTGCACGCCCGTTGGATGCATGAGGGGAGCCATCTGCGTTGAGGACCTCGCACATCACTAGATATCCATTAACTCTGTCAGGGTCGGGGCAAATGTATGCAGGCTTGAGCAGGCAATCAGAATCTCCCCCTTCTGCCTGTAAAGTAGAGGAGCCGTCAAATGACCACATGGGGCACTCATCCAGTGACCCTTTGAAGTCGGATCTAATCATCGTCTTGCTCCTCATGCTTTGTGTCGGTTCATATCCATCTAGCCAAATGTATTCCAGTTTAGACTTAGTTGCCATAGACACAATGGAAATAAATTTGGCTTATTATGGTTTATTATTACACTTATTTTCTAATATTATGTAATAACGTTTAATTTTTCATTTATTTATTGTTTAAATGTATAAATAAAATTTAATTTTTCATTTTTATTTCTTCATTGTCATACAAAAATGACATTGGAGTGGCTTCCATGAGTTGAATCTGGAACACCGATATCGGCCATGTTCAAACGATTCGATCTAGAAGAGTGGACAGATGCTTGTGCATTTGGACGATCTCGGCCTTGATATCTCGGCCTTGCTTCTCCGGAATCTCGATTCTGCGGCCCTCACTCCGATCAACTAAGCTGGAAGCGGCTCTAAGTGCCAGGCTTCCCTGCGAAGTCCACAACCTCATGAACATGAGTAGCTGCATGTCATTTCGAATCGTCAGCGGTTCCTCTGGGCGGGGCATGCTACGCGCTTGGCCTTGCTATTCATTATCCTCTCCACAGGAATCGGCTATTTGCGTGATCTGCGTGTGGCATTTTTCTCATTGCTAGTTTTACCGAAGCCTTCGGGGACCCCCCATTTTTTGATGTAAAAATCAACGGGAATAGCACCATTTCCTCTATCTACGGCATAGTTCTCATCGTAAATTTCCTCCACGATTGGTGCAGGCCCATCGTACGTCAAGTACCAATCTTCAGGAACACCTGGACCACTCTCAGTTCCATCTGGCCCAACCCAGTTACCTTCACCATGAGGGCGGGATTTGGCGGTCGAGCTTTCGCCGTCGCCGTCGGCATCGCCGAAGCGTCTAGCGAATCTCACCATGTAGGTAATCTCAATCGGCTGTATTGCGAGTACTAAAGGCACAAGGACCGCAATGGGGAAAGACAAGCTCTTGAGTTCCAACCCCTGAATTAACACGGATTCGCCGTGATCGTCCGGATCCACATACACCGTGATTTCGTCGCCCTCCTGGAAATCATCTATCACGCTCTCAGCAAGAGAACGGAATCCGATATGGGTATTCGCCCAGGTATACGAGATTCTTGATCCCTCGTAAGATTCTCCATCGACATCGTATCGGTATTCTGCAAATGGCTGATATGTGGTAGAGCACCCTCCTTCTTCTCCGTCGCACGAATAATCCGACCCTACCCCGCTAGAGATTATTGCTCCTTGGACCTCCATCCAATCATCGGTCTCCATTTGCGAGGACAGTTCTTCCCAGAACAAAACATAGGATATAGTGCAGCCTACGACCAATAATGCCGCTGTAAATGCTATCAGTGGCAGACTTGACTTAGTCTCAGGGCCACCCTCACCAGTTCCTCTTCGACCAGTACTCACCATAATTTTGCCTCGAATGAGAGTCTTTTAAAATGAATCTAAGAATAACGAATTTTAATATTAAAATTTATTTTTAGGTTAACCTAAATATTGATAAATCGGCTTTCATTCATAAGGTTTAGGTTGACCTAAAATGAATGGCAAACTGAAGAGTTTAATGATGACCACACTAATGATCGCATCCGCTATGGCAGGTTGCCTTAGCGATGATTCATCCAGCAGCGTAGATCTCGACGATGCAGACGGCGGATACGAATACGCATCCAACGTCGACAACCACCGCATGCTGATGGGAGATGTCTGTGACATCAAGGATCTATCCGGCGCATACGACTGGGATGGCGTGAAGGATATCTATGAGAATGGAGAATATGCTGAGAAGTCCGATGGCTCATACAGAACCCTAGATGGCTTCGCTGCGGCATCAGGCAAAAACCACGCCTACGACACATACTACGGTGCAGACGGATCATGGGACCTATTCGTCTCCGCTGCCATCGAAGGCACAGGAGTCTTCGCAGACGAGTCCGACATAGTAAGGGACCAGGTCGTAGAGAAGGGCATCCAGAACGGCATCATGACCGCATACGCCATCCATGAGCTCAATGCAGCGATCATCAAGGCTGAAGCAGGCAACTGGGGTCCAGACGATGCTCAGCACGCATGGGACGAAGGATGGGCATTTTACCACGGCCCTGACGACTCCGGCGCAGACTTCGACGGCTGTGGACCATATGCTACAGCAGACAAGAGAGCTGGCAACTTCGGAACCGACAACGCTGACGGGACAGCAGCAGCTAACGTTGCTACTCTCGCTGCAATGAACGCAGGACTAACTGCCATGCAGAATGAAGACATGCAAGGCCTTGTCGACGCTAGAGACGAGGTTCTCAAGAACATCGTCATCGTATACTCGCAGGCATCAGTCAGGTACGCTTCCAAGATGACAGATGACCTTGCAACAGGTGACGCTGATGACTACGACAAGCATCAAGCAGAAGGTCACGCTTTCTTCCGTGTGATCGAAGCCTACGTGGCTGACCACACAGACGCATGCTACAACAACCAGACCCATGGCATGGCATACATCGGAGCAAGCGCTGCGGCAACATGCGACGCCTTCACATGGACGCAGTACCAAGGGCAAGGCGACTACATGTGCTACAACACAGTCGTGCACATGGTATACGCTGAGGCAACAACCGAGGAAATCTGCAACGGATTCGCCTCCATGTTCCCCGGAAGCGGAATGCCGGGCTACTACGCAGACTACGGCGCGTCTCAGATCGTCAATATCTTCGATCTAAGCGATGATGGAGACGCAACAGCAGATTACGAGGCGCATGTCCGCATGTACCTACAGCCTGCATGGGACGCATTCGGCATCACAAGCGACGATATCGGAGCGTTAGTCTGATCATAGAATAGAAAGTTGGCGGGAGGGGCACACACACCACCCCTAGCTATCAGTCGAATCGGATAATCCATCTGAATCTGGCTCCTCCCGTCAACAACATTCTAACTACTCAACCAATCCAATTTATACCAGAAGATCTTGGTTAAAGACGAAATTGAACGCTGGATATCGAGGCGAGGGCATGGATGATGAGATACTGATTATTTTCGGTACTGAGACTGGTAATGCCGAGGACTTGGCTGTGGACATAGGCAATATGGCCAGTAAACATGGCCTTACGGGCAAAATAATGGATATGGAAGACGTCTCTGTCGGAGATTTGTCATCCTCGAAAAGATTGATTGTCAGCATAAGCACTTGGGGCGAAGGTGAACAGCCGGACAATGCTCAAAGGCTCTACGATGAAGTCGAAGGTTCAGATATTGACTCGATGGAGGGAGTGAATTACGCGGTGCTTGCACTTGGCGATACGGCTTTCGAATTATTCTGTGAGTCGGGCAAGGAATGGGACAGGATATTGGAAGAAAAGGGCGGGACCAGAGTGAATAAGAGAATTGACTGTGACACTGATTACTATGACTATGTGGATGAGTGGATTAAGTCAACTCTTAGCATGATGAGGTTATTGCCCTCTTGAAAGATACGAAGATCATTGATTGGCTTTGATAGGTCACGCTCATACAGCGACGGGGGCGATTAGCACCTCGTAATCGGCTTCACCCATTAGAGGGATCGTGATTTCAGATAAACTAGGCAGAACGTGCATTATGCAGGCATTTCCGCAGGCAGGTGCGAGATAGTCTTCCCCTGTATCCGTCATAATCAACCGTATTCCATCTCCTGCGGGTACGATTGCATCTATCGCCTGAAATTCCATCATCATCGTTATCTCCTGCCCCGGCGTAACTGTCTGAGGCTCCGATCCGCCTTCGTGATATCTGACATCCATTGTCGCGTGCCCGATTCTCACCCCTGTCGCCATATTCTGCATCTCGACGAATACCTGCCCACCATCAAAAGTTGGAACGACGGATAGATGCAAGGAGACTAGCCCAGATATGTGGATATCTGATTCCAGATTTATGTCTGGGCATTCCAAGGTAACCGACTGGCCGCCTCCGACCACGGGGGCGCCTCCGCCGACCACTGGAATGCCTCCCGTAAATGCGCCGTCATTAGAACAACTGCTCAATTCAACATTGTAACTCATTGAGTCTCTAGGAGGCCAAATCTCTTCCACCCTCCACTGGCCATCGCTCCTCTGTATCTGGGCTACTGTATCGGGTTTCTGTCCGATCCCCTTCAAGTAGAACTCGAACCACTCAAACAGGTCTTGCGCCCAGTCCCACCTGGTCATGTTGTCAAATGCCTCCGACCCGTATCCGGACTCGCTATCGTCATGCTTCTCCCATTGGTCCGGGTAGTCATGCCCCCATTGGCCGAGCATGCCCCGAACATCATATCCGGCTTCAGAATACGCAGTGTACCAATTAGTACCGGGGGGTCCTCCGAATACCTGATGAGGGTCCACATTCCAATCCTGCATGCCCTGAACCCAGTATATACTGCCATTCCAATTCTGGAACGCCTTGTCTATGTGGCTCCTCTCATCATAGTAGTTCTCCATGTAAGGATCCATCTCGCCACCGACATAGGTGACTGGACCTGCGAATAGGCCCTCGACGATGTCCGGGCACACGTTGTCCAAATCATCCCCATCGTAATCAACTGTGCTCGAGAAGTAATTCATGTGCATGACCTGGGACCTGGCTTCTGCACTGCCATTCTTGTAGAGGAGAGGGTGGAGAGCAGTGGTCCCAGAAACAGGTACGATAGTCTTCAGATAATCACTACCCATCGCGGCCGCTTCCCATTGAGTGGCTCCCTCGTAAGATTTACCATAAAGCCCGACATTGCCGTTACTCCATTCCTGAACTCCGAGCCACTCCACGGCTGAATGTATCCCGAGGCCTTCTCCAGCGCCTCTGTAATCAAAGCAGCCGCTGCTCTCTTCTGTGCCGAACACCGCGACCTGTGCGAAGGCATACCCGTGAGGGATGAAATTCTCGAAGATGAATTCCCCTCTGCCTGAACCGACGACATCGGTGGGGGTGGACTCCGCCCCTTGGGGCCCGTATGAGAAGTAGGGAGATATCACTGCGATTACCGGCACCTTGGCCCCATACTCGGTATTACTCGGAAGCCAGTACGAGAGATGCACTTCTGAGGTGCTTGGCCCAGTCTCCCACACAGATGAGGTATCGACCTCTATGAAGGCCTCTTGAACTTCCAGTGCGTGAAATGGACCGGGCTCCAGAACTCTGCTGAATGTCCCAGAAGTGTCCCAAACCAAGGTATGTCTGTCCCACAGTGAAGGGTAGAGTTCTTCCTCTGACGCTCCTTCTGACAATCCTGTGCCCATGCATCCTGATAGAGCGGGCAGGATCATCGAGAGCATTACTGCGATGGAAACGACTGCTCTCATGAGCATCCGAGGATGCCGCGTGCCAAAACGTTGACGACTGCTCTTCTTCAAAGGATATATTTTGTTAAATTTAGAATCATGTTTTCATATGATCCTTGATGATTTTTTGATACAGCTCGCCACTCGACCTCAGTGTTCTCTCTTGGGTGTCGAAGTCTACCTCATAAAGTCCGAATCGCATCGAATAGCCTTCAGCCCACTCGAAATTATCCATCAATGACCAGTGGTGGAACGACTTGATGTCATATCCGTCACTGATTGCCTCAGAAAGGACCCAGAGATGCCTCATCAGATGTTCTGGACGAAGGACGTCATTGGAGTCAGCAACCCCATTCTCGGTTATTTCGATAGGGACGTTCAGCACAGATACTTTCTCAATTGCTCTTCTGAATCCCTCTGCGTACATGGGGTAGCCAAATTCAGTTGACACCTCATTTTCCCTACGGGCAAATGCTAGTTCCCCTGTTGTCGGCATGAATAATCCCGTCAGAAAATGAGTGTAGTAATTCAGACCTATGAAATCTAACGAGTTCTTTGACCCTCTTACTCTGGAGCCCAACATGCGCCCGGACAATATGCCTCTCTGCCATGCACCACTCCAGAGCCAGTCGAGCAATCGCGCTACTGCCCAATCTATCGGACTCCAGCGGTTCAATGGATCGAAAAGAGTGACATTCTTGGCCACTCCTATGGAGGCATCCGGTCTCCTGGATTTCAATGACGCATAAAGGGCCGCATGCGCACGCATCAGATTCCTCATGATGCGAAGAGTCTGTCTGATGGACCTATGTCCAGGAGGGAATTGCCCTAGTGTATAGCCCATTGAGGAGAATACAGTTGGCTCATTTATCGTACACCATACGTCCACGCGATCTGAAAGTGTCTCGAAGACACGCTCGCAGTAGGCAATGAACTCAGGGAGGTTTTCCTTCTTGGAGAATCCCCCGCGGTCTTCCCACCATGCGGGGTGGGAGAAGTGATGTAGGGTAACCACTGGACGTATTCCTCGATTCAACAAATCATCAACCATATCTGAATAAACTTGCAGAGGTGCAGAGTCCCATTTCCCAGGCTCAGGCTCGAGGCGGCTCCACTCTATGGAAAATCGATAGGTCGTCAGACCCAGTTCCGACAGCATCTCAAAATCTTCTTTCCAACGATTCCAATGATCACATGCCTCGCCGCTCTTTTCTAGTCCTCTGAATTCTTCAAAAACGGACCAATTATTGTGCAATCCTCCTTCGACTTGATGCGCCGCAGTAGCAGCGCCCCAGAGGAAATCAGGGGGAAAACTAATCGATTCGACATCCACCTCTGACCAGTTCAAATGTGGCTCCGGGTAACGCCATCTACAGTACAATACGAACGCTGTACCTGAAGCCAAAGTAACGATCATGGCCGTTAGAAACACGTTGAGCACGTGCCCGAACAGAGGAGGTTATTCATGAATGTCGTGAAAATATTGATGTTGAATGAAACGTCTCTACATCTGTGCAACGAGTTGCTGTGACCCTTGTAGCAGCGGGGCTAATCGGGATTGTTCTCAGCATATTGCTCACCATGTCCAGCGTAGACAATCTCTTTACTGAGGTTGCTGATACGACAGACTCCTTCGAGGAGAGTGGGGTGGTCATTTGGGAGGGAAGTTCTCCCGCGACATTCGAAGGCGATCTCCTTGCAATGAGCATCTACCAGGTGTTGATAGAAGATGGGCGTCAAGTCGATGTCGAGCTGATTGGGGATGACGGGGAAACGAACACGTTCACTCCATGCGAGGTGGGCTGTAGCGCATCTGAGGATCCGGGGTATTATCTGGCCGGAACGATTCTGGTCAGTGATGGGGGGATCTGGAAAATTCGATTCTCCGGAGATGTTGTCGGAGACAGCGATCTCAGGATAAAGGAGTACAAGGTGCCTTTCTTCGCGGAAGAGTCCGCGAGTGTACTGTTCGGAGTAGGGGGGTGCTGTATCTCAATCGTCTTCCTTGTTGCAGGAGTTATAGTCGGCTTCTCGTCGAAGCGCGAGAAGGTTCAACCAGTGGAATGGGTCCAAGCATCTGGCAACAATTGACTGGCTAATGAACGGGGTTCCACTTCCAAATCATCTTCTGGCAGGTATCCAATCGCCGATCCACAATGCTACTCCGATTAGTGCCGCCTGGATTATCCCCCTGAGAACATGGGCTCTGTTTGAGAACGTATTGCCTCCGATTGGTATGTCGTTAATCCACATGTTTAGGTTGGCCCAATAGAGTGCTATGAGCATCAATGCCATGCCTAAAGCGGCCTCGCTCCTGTACATTGGAAGGATGATGCCGATTCCGAGTAATATCTCGAATGCTCCGCTTGCATAGACCCAGAATCTAGCATTACCGAGTATCTCTGGCACTATGGGCTCAAACCACTCCGGATCAATGAAGTGTTTTACCCCTATCCAGATGAATGGAACGCCATAAATGAGGGCGACGAGGTGTCCGATATTCTCGTTCATCAGGATACTCGGATCCCGGATGCTCGTAAATATCTACAAGGTGCGGAGAGTCTTCAACCCACAATCTCTGCATCCATGATTTCTGAGTCGTCCGAATTTCTCTTGGATAAGACTCTGCGTGCCACAACTGCAACCAAGGATAGCAGCAGAATCGAAGATAGTGCGGATATTGCAATGCCGAGAAGATTGCTTTCACTTTCCGCGCCAAGCCCCTCTACAGTGAGCAGGATAGGGATCGATGTACCGCTTCCACTGGCTGCCCTGATCTCCAGGGTGTGATTAGTTTCATCGAGTGTTTTTCTATTGATTTCCAGTGTCCAGTTGAATGGTTGAAGAGCTGCCACCTCTCCCTCGACATCTTCGTAAATGACTTCGTACCAGTCTCCTGTATCAAGCCTATATTCGACCCGCTCCACATTTCCTTCTATAGCCCATGAGTGGCCTTGTATGATGGTCTTACTTCCTGTTTCAGTGCTGTTCAAGGCATGTGCCTGGAGGGTCCATTCTATTGATTCTGACTGACTAGTATCTTCAAGATGAATCGCCATCTCGACGGCAGCCCTAGCATCGACCATACCCCATCCGAAATCCTTGTTCCAATATGGGTCTATTTCAGGGAATGTGGGCTCACCGCGTCTCTCCGCAGTTTGCTTCAGAACTTCTCTGATGGCAAGAGGATGGAGATTGGGGTTGGCCTCTATCATCAGAGAAATCACGCCCGTCACAGCCGGAGTAGCGTATGATGTTCCCGAGCCTCGCCCGGTGTAATCGTTGGAAGAGGCGTCTTGACCTGGGATGTTATTGTTGCACCCCCCGCTAGAAACGCACCCCTCGGCCTGGATGATGTTTGAGCCCGGAGCGGTTACATCCGGCTTGAGTTCGTTGACTGGATTGCTATCGCCATTGTCCCTTCGGGGACCTCTGCTGGAATATCCCGCAATGGTGTCGTCATCACGATCGATGGTATTCTGATCATCGGTGGCGCCGACAGTAATCGATAGGCTACTCGACCCCATCCCAGATAGTCCGTCGTTATCTGGCCCGTCATTGCCCGCCGCAACACTGACCGATATTCCTGCAAGAGTGGCCTCATTGAGTATCCTGCTATGCATGTCTTCCCCATCACTGCCTCCACCCTCATGGCTAGTAATGCCCCACGAAAGGGAAATTATATCGATACCATACAACGATTCGTCCACTCCTGGCCAGGGTGTGTCCTTGTTATCGATAATCCACTGGATCCCATTCATGGCTGACTCATAGAATTCTTGCTCTATGAGGTAATTCTCGAACGGGCCTGCCCCTACATCGGTTCCAATTCGAACATCGATCAAAGTTGCATTGGGTGCAGACCCGTAAAAGTCAGTCTGCTCCCCATTAGGCCCAACCCCCGTTGCCGCAGCCATACCCATGCAGGCCGTGCCGTGCTGATTCGCATCGTCTGGATCGAATGACCCGTCAGATTGCCTTCCGCCTGAAAGAATGCACATGGGATCTGAATGAACGAAGCAAACCGCATCATAACCTGCCACATGCTTTCCCGCCAGCCCAGGGTGCTCGCTGTCAACGCCAGTGTCTGTAAGAGCGATATTGACGCCTTGTCCTGAAACTCCAAGCTCCCATGCCCCTCGCGGGTATATTTCGGAAGAGCTGGATTTAGTGGCTGGAGTCTGTATATCGCCGTAGAATTGCAGAACGCCATACTCCTCGACCATTACGACGCCATCTAGTAGCGCTAGAGTTGCTATGGCGCTAGAATTAATCTCACCCAGCAATAGAGCATCGACTGCAGGAACATGTATCGGGGACTCCACACCCATAGCATGGACTGCCTCGATATCCCCTGGATTCAAGTCACGCCCATATGACAGCCCCACCCAACTCTTATGTTCATCATCTTGAAGTGAATCGTGAATCCCATTCCCATCCGAGTCTAAGGATGTACGCTCCCACCAAGGGGCATCTGGCGTCTGGAGCGAATATTGAGGAGGCACATCTAATGACCAGCCTTCGGCGATGTATCCGGCACCATGCCCGTCTTCGCTACCTTGACTGGCCGGCACCACAAGACTGCCGGTAATAGGGGTCATGAGCACGATTACCAAAATCCCTGCTCGCAAGCTCCGGGCACCCATGAGTATGCGACCTTGCTGCTCGTCAAGAATCATGCGCATTGGTTGGTGGTGGGCGATACAGGATTCGAACCCGTGTCACCGGCTTAGAAGGCCAGCATGATATCCAGACTACACCAATCGCCCGGCTGACGATGGGGTGCTTGGTTTGAACCCACCTCCATGAATTGACATCTACTCCGCGCAAAACAGGGGGTGACTTGGTTATTCCAGACTATCCGCGAGTTCCTGTGCGCGTGCGATGGCCTCCTCGACCTCTGGAGGAAGGTGCCTGCGGGCCCATCTCTCCGTGAGACTCGATACGATTCTCAGAATTGTTTCCAAAATCGACAGCGAGATGACCAAGGTGAGAAAGGTGATTGCCAGATCATTACCTTCTTCCCATAGCAAATCAAGGCCTGAAAGGTCTAATGACCCGTCTGCCAGAAATACGCCCAATACAGCGAAGGGCAGCATCTTTGAGAGGTCTTGGGCTAGATTCTCCGAGAAATAAGATGTGATCCGTATGGCACCGACGACGGCTACTGCGAGCTCGGCAACTGAACTCAGCTGTTGGCCCCCATTAAGTATGACCAGAATGGCAGAAAGGACTAGTGCCCAGAAACCGATTAATGTCGGCGTTAAGACAACATATAGGATTATGAAAATCAATCTCTTGTTCTGCCTAGAAAGCCATCCAATGAATCCTTCTTTATCGGTGGTGATATCTATAGAGATCATGGTTCTTCTGGCAAGAAGACGGTAGAAACGGAATACTAGTCCTGAATACATCACTATGGCGACTATGATGACTGCGGTCTTGGCCATCTCATCCACTTGGCCGGATGTAATCTCATACACTTCGTCGATCCAGCCCATGCCTCTGGAACAGGGGCGTCATTCATTTGGGTGCCGGCGAGAAAGGCCTCGCGCACTTGGGGCATCTTGTTGGGCGTGTGACGCGTCTTCTCTCCCAAGCATGCCCACAATTGCCGCACAGCCATGTGCGCTCGGGCAGAGATTCGAGGACTCGCTGCCTCATTCGCTGAAGTACTACTGAATTCTTGAGAGATGGTGCCGGTGCGATTTTTTCGGCCAGATCCGAATGCAGGGAGTCATGCGTCAGTAATCCGGAGGCGTGCAGCAACTCGTGTACCAAGGTGTGATCCCTCAGCGCGGGATCATCAATGAGTTCCGGGTGAAGAAGAATCACAACCTCGCCAGGTCCCATTCGAAATTTTCGACGGCGCTCCAGTTCATTGTGGTCCATCTTGAATCGGGTTATGCCCATTCGCCCTTCTCCCGGATCTTCGTATAGAACCTCAAGTCGACCCGGCAAGTAAGGTAGGAAAGGTGCAATATCTGTATCGAGGAGTTCGATTACTGATGACCACAGGTGCTCGGGAACGCCCTTGGGTGCCTCGACCATGTTCTCTGACGGGACCCACGTTCCTTAAATCGGTGTAGGTGACCCGCCACATATTGGGCGTGTGGCGCAGCTTGGAAGCGCGCTTCCTTGGCATGGAAGAGGCCCCGAGTTCAAATCTCGGCACGTCCACCATAACGACATACACTGAGACGGAGTATAGCTAGCAGAATTCACTGACGGGCCGCTTTTCTGGCTGCCTTTCGTCGGCGCAACTTCTTCTTTCGCCACTTCCAGCGCTGGTTCCCGGCCTTCTTCCAAGCACGTGATCCACGCTTCATGCGCCTCGCCGACCTACTCGGTGTATATGACGCATTCGGAAGAAGTCAAGAGTTGAGTAATTCATCAACACTCGAAACACTGGATGGGATCTCCGACTCATTAGAGGCAGCGGCGACACCGGTCTGAACCACAATTGTCTGGGACGGCGACGAAGGCTCATCTGTACCGCCGCGCATGAATCTCCCAATCCTGGCTGTTATGCTTAGAAAAAGATACAATCCCAAAACGAATCCGCCAGAGGCTGCTATTCCAAGTGATGTGGCCTTGTATTTGATCATCTGCAAATCAGTCTCCTGATCAACAAACCCGCCGGCTCCTGTGAGCATCATATACGAGTACAGTCCTCCGCCGAAGGCCCCTATGCATATGCCCATTAGCATCGAATTCTGTATTGTCCTTGGTTGCGCCATGGTCTCTTCCGAGAGTCATGTCCACTTAATTCGATTCCCAGTATATTGAAAATTTACAACAGGGAGACTAAATCCAAAAGTACGGCCTCTACATCACTCGCCTTAGTTACTCCAGAGGCGAGCAATACACCGGACGCGCCAAGGTCGATAGCCGCTGCTACATCCTCACCCGTCTTTACCCCTGCACCGCAGAGGACCCTGACTCCATCATCTATGGAGCGTACGGCATCAACAGAATCTGAAACAGCAGATGGATCTGCTTTGGTGACTGAAACATCGCCCCCTATCAAACTCGGAGGTTCTACTGCAATCATGGCCGGTGCTAGATGCGCCAAGGCCATTGCCTCCGGTACATCGGCAGCACAAGCACATACTTCGAACCCGGCAGGCACCATGGCAAGGAGTTCGTCCACATGTCCCAGAGGAACCTTTCTCTCAGCGTGATTGATGAGTGAACCGGATGCTCCCCTGGAGATGGCGGTCTCTGGCTGAATTCGTCCAGTATTGGACCCATGGCCCACTGGATCTAGATGTTGAGTCCATACCTCTAAATCAGGAGCAGCAGAAATAACCGGGGCCAAATCAAGAGGCGATACAGACAGGACCATTCTAGCGGAGGTCTCCAAACCCATCATCTGAATTGCGAGAGCCTCTGCAGCGACTCCAGATGCGGTCGAATATGTCTTGCAATTGACTACTACAAGCGGCTCGGGCATATGTGGCTCTCACACGTTTGCCTTTTCTTGGTGTCGCCTCAATCATATGTTTGGGTGGTGATTGAATGCTACAACCTCATCGATCATACGGACGTTGTCGCCAATTACCGCGTCTCGCCCAATTAGACATCCCTCTATGTGGCAGTTAGACCCTATGCTGGCCCCATCCAATATCGCGCTAGATCTCACAACAGTATTCTGACCTATTGTACATCCGTGCCCTATTGCACTGGATGCGATCGCGGAACTATCCCCGATGTCGCTCATGGACCATGTTGTACCGGTGACTTCGCCCTGATTGAATGAGCCATCCTCGATTGCGGCGCGCATTGCATCGAGATAACTGGAAGGAGTCCCGGCGTCTATGAACCTACCAGCATAGCAAAAGCCGCCCATGTTGCCTGATTTGGCTATCGAGGGGAAGACTTCTCTTTCGATAGAATGTGGGCAATCAGGCATTTCATCGATCACTTCTCGTTCCATCAAATAGCAACCCGCGTTTATGAGGTTGGAATATTCCTCTCCTGGATCTGGTTTCTCTTGGAATCTTTTTATTGCTCTATCCGAGGTATCGAAATCTGCAACACCGAAGCGATTTGGATTTTCAACAGGCCATAGCGAGATGGTTGCGAGACGGCTATCCTCTTCATGTTGGGCGATCATTCCGGGTATGTCCACAGTTGTTATCAAATCGCCATTCAAAACAAGAAATCTGTTGCCTCTGACGGCGGCCATGCAGTTCGCTATCGCTCCGCCTGTTCCAAGAGGCTCTTTTTCCTCGACGATTACAACCTCTACCCCAACATCGAGATTAGCGAAGTGTGATCTCATCTGCTCTACCCCGTATCCTGCTGCGATAATCACTCTCTTGACCATGGACCTTGGTAGGATGCGTATCGAGTGCTCTATCAAAGTCGTATCCAACAAGGGCACAAGTGGCTTGGGCACCGAAAGAGTCCACGGCCTGAGGCGTGTCCCGAATCCCCCTGCCAGCACTATTGCATCCATGATGATGGCCGAGAGTCCGAGGAGTTAGGGTTGTCCCCGTGTTGATTATCATGCGAACCGTTCAAGGACGTCCTGCGTAGCGCTCAGTTCGAGCAGCATGAACATACACGAGTATCAAGCCAAGAATATGTTCAGAGATTCGGGCGTCCCGGTGCTTGACGGTGTTCATTGTAAAGACGTCGACGAGGCTCTATCGGCATATCAGAAGCTAGGAAGAGGGACGGTGGCGGTAAAGAGCCAGATACACGCAGGAGGGAGGGGCAAAGGCACACTCCTGTGTCCAGATACTGGTGACGTCCGAATGGAAGGGGGCGTGAAAATAGCATTCTCAGAGGATGAAGTGGAGGAATATGCGAGGAATATTCTTGGTAATGTGCTCGTAACCAAGCAGACGGGGCCAGCTGGAAAAATGGTCAGAAATCTGTATGTTGAAGCAGGGTGTTCGATAGCGCATGAGTACTATCTGGCGATGCTTGTCGACCGAGGTGCAAACTCATTGCTCGTCATGGCGTCAGAACAAGGCGGAGTCGATATCGAGGACGTTGCAGAGAATGATCCCGATGCGATCCACAGAATATGGAGTGAGGGAAGAAATGGATTCACGCATTTACAGTGCTCGGAACTTGGATCTGCTCTCGGCCTGGTTGGCGAATCTTGTACCTCATTCTCAGACTTAGTGGTGAATCTTGGATCCTTATTCATAGATTCAGACTGCAGCATGATAGAAATCAACCCCCTCGTAAGAACGGAAAGTGGTAGCATGGTTGCTCTTGATGCCAAAGTTTCATTCGACGATAATGCGTTATTCAGGCATCCCGAATGGGAAAATATCAGAGATCTTTCAGAAGAGGAAGAGATAGAAGTCAGGGCGAAGGAGACTGGTCTCTCATATGTGAAGCTCGATGGTGATATCGGCTGCATGGTGAATGGCGCAGGTTTGGCTATGGCCACCATGGATGTGATCAAGTTGTATGGCGGAGAGCCGGCTAATTTCCTTGATGTAGGCGGAGGAGCCAATGAGGACCAAGTCACGACTGCATTCAGCATAATTCTTGAGGATCCCAATGTCAAAGGAATCCTAGTGAATATATTCGGAGGGATAATGCGGTGCGACATAATTGCAAACGGGATAATAGCCGCAGTTGGCAAACTTGGGTTATCAGACCCATTGGTGGTGAGGCTTGCAGGCACAAATGTAGACGAGGGGAAGGCGATCCTCAAAAGCAGCGGACTGAATATACATCCTGCTGACTCACTTGCCGAAGGTGCTGAAAAAATTGTTAATTTGATACAGGAGGCAGCCTGATGTCCATATGGGTAGATGAAGATGCCAAGGTCCTGATTCAAGGGATCACTGGCCGTCAGGGGACATTTCATGGTGCGAAGATGGTCGAATATGGTACTGACATCGTAGGAGGGGTCACCCCTGGCAAGGGGGGCATGACTGTTTCCTTGCATGACAGAATGGTACCGGTCTACAATAGCATGGGAGAGGCAATCGAGGAAACTATGGCTGAAGTTAGCGTGATTTACGTCCCGCCCCCATACGCTGGCGCTGCGATTAAAGAGGCTGCATCCGCGTTTCAATCCGTTCGAGGAGGTGGCCTAGTGGTGTGCATCACAGAGGGCATCCCCATCCTCGATATGGTGGATGTGGTGGATGCCATGGCGTCATACCCGGATGTGCGGCTCATAGGGCCCAATTGCCCAGGCATAATTACGCCAGGGTCAAATGGCGGGTCGAAAATCGGCATAATGCCTGGCCACATCCACCGTAAGGGTAGGATCGGCATAGTTTCCAAATCAGGAACTCTCACTTACGAGGCAGTTGCTCAAACCACGGGCATAGGAGAGGGGCAGTCGACGTGTATCGGCATAGGGGGCGATCCCGTACAAGGTACAGGATTCATCGATTGTCTCGAGGCTTTCGAATCTGATCCTCAAACAGAAGCAATTGTTCTGATAGGGGAGATAGGGGGTTCCGCAGAAGAAGAGGCAGCCGAATGGATATCTGCTAATGGCACCAAACCGGTTGTCGGCTTCGTTGCCGGTTCAACTGCGCCCCCAGGTAAGCGAATGGGGCACGCTGGTGCAATCATAAGCGGCGGGAAAGGAACGGCGGCAGAGAAAATATCCGCATTCAGATCTGCAGGCATTCATGTGGCTGATGATCCCTCAGTTATTGGCCGAGTACTCGCAGACGCGCTTATCGAAGCAGGATTGCGCGATTCCTGATCGACCGTGCGAAGACCTCAACATCGAAGCGCCTCGCGTATAGGCCGAAGTATTGCCATGGGCGTGATTGTGAATGATGCTATTGATGATCTCCTGAGGAGGACCTCTCGATCGTTCTATCTCTCCCTAGGAACGCTTCCAGACCAGATAAGAAACCAAGTTGGTCTCCTCTACCTACTTGCCAGAGTTGCCGACACTATCGCAGACACGGGAGAGAATCCGGAACTCTTGATCGGAATGCTTGACAAGTACTCAGAGGCCGTACAAGGTAATTCAGACGATATAGATCTCAATTCGATTGCAGATCTTCAGGGAAATCACGACGAGGGGGCCCTACTGAGATCTGTCTCCGACGTTATATCCGCATATGCCTGTGCTGAAGAGGGCGATAGGGCGATGATATTGCGGTGCCTGCTTGTGATCATAAGTGGTCAGCGGCTCGACATAGAGAGATTCGGTACAAAATCGAGCGAAATCAAGAGCTTGGAATCTGACAAGGAATTGGACGATTACGCATACAGAGTGGCTGGATCTGTTGGCGAATTTTGGACAGAGATTTCCTTACATCGACTTATCGGGAGCGGGGCCCTTGATGCTGAAAGGATGCTTGATCTCGGAATTCGATTCGGTAAAGCATTGCAGATGATCAACATCCTGAGAGACATACCTTCTGACCTTTCGATAGGAAGGTGCTACATTCCAAAGGATCGTCTATCAGAATATGGGCTTAGCCCCTCTGATCTCCTCAATCCTGACTCAATGGGCTCATTCAGGGCCCTGTACTCTGCATATCTAGACTTGACCTGTGAGCATCTGGACTATGCGGAAGAGTATATCTCGATAATTCCGAGAAAATATAGGAGTCTACGACTATCCTGCCTATTGCCTGTAGTGATTGGTCGTAGGACTATTGCGTTACTACGCGACAAGAATGTCCTAAATCCCGGTAAGCCGATTAAGATAGGCAGACGTTCGATAGGGCTAATTCTCTTCCAATGCAAATTAGCAGTGCGCTCAGAGTGGTATGAAAAGAGGCTGATAAGTTCGGGTAGAATATTTTCGACAGGAGAATGAAGCGGGAGCGCACTAAAGACACAGACCTTCAAACGTCTAACTTTGTTCCGAAACATGATGTCACTGAATGAAAAGGCTGAGTCCATCGATATTGATGGCTTGGATATCGAGGACATCTCCCTTGGTTTTGAGAAGGATTCGAGTGAACCTATTGATGCAATTAGATCGAGGGTCTCACTCACCAGGGATGCTACGCGTGCAATCTCCATAACAGCCCTAGAAACGCTCAGAGAGGGGGCCAAATTCATGGGCGTCGCCACCTTAAGAGGGGGTCTCAAGAATCCATTTGGACACATTGATGCTTCGATTTGGAAAGAGGGTGAGCTGCCTGCAAGAATGATTGCTGCTTCATACGAGTACTGTGAAGAATTGACCAGGATAGAAGCTGCAAACTTCTATCATTCGTTCAAGTATCTTCCTCAAGAGGTTAGGCAATCGATATGCGCATACTACGCCTTCTGCAGAAGGGCGGACGATATCGCTGATGGCGACTACACTGATCTATTCCCCGGAGGTTCTGAGAACAGTAGCGAGTCAAGGGGCTACAGGACGGAGATAGAGCGAATAATGGGTGAGCCTGTTCTCGAGAGGGAGGCGTATGACGATAAAATGTCTCAGCTTTTTTACTATCGAAAGAAGCTCTCGACAGCTTATACAACCGTGACTTCCACGGATCCGATATTCATTGCACTGAAGGACACTGTTGAAAAGTTCAGAATCCCAAGATCCCTATTAGACGACATGATCAGCGGGATGGAGGATGATCTTCACAGAGATCGGTTCGAGACTTTCGAAGATCTCTATGAGTATTGCTACAAAGTTGCCTCTACTGTTGGTCTCGTGTGCATAGAAATCTATGGCTACAACGCTCCCGAGGCCAAGGATGAGGCTGAAGCATGGGGCATATACATGCAGCTGACCAATATCTTGAGAGATGTCCTAGAGGACTCGGCTAGAGGAAGGATATACCTGCCTCTAGACGAGTTGCGCAGGTACGGCATATCCGAACAAGATGTTCTGGACGGTGCGAGCCTTTTGCGCCACCCAGGTTGGGAGGGTTTCTGCCGGAATTACATCAAACGTGCAAAATCATATGGGCGTACTGCTAGGAGCCTCCTTGGACACTTGGACAGGCAATCAAGATACTCCCCAGCAGCGATGATGGCTTTCTATGACTCGATATTGAAGAAGATAGCCAAGAGTGACGGAGACGTATTCTCCGAGAGAGTGCAGCTATCGAAACCGGAGAAGATTGGTCTCGCTGCATGGGTGTACTTCCGTTATCGATTCCTCCCTATCTGACTGGTGGCCACGAAGGGCTCAAACGTCGGCCCACGGGGCGGGTGCCGGGGTAGAGTGTATGCGAGTCGCGGTATTGCTTGAGGAACGATGCAAGCCCAATACCCCTGCATTCGATTATCTGCAAAAATACGCAGGTAGTTGCGGAAGGGAGTGTATTCAATTCGAAGGTAACAAATGCAGAATTCTAGAAACTGCCTGTCCGGTGTGCTTGAATAGGGCGAAACGTTGTCCGGGGAATGCAGTCAAGATCATCAATCTTCCAGAAGAGCTCGACCATGATATGACGCACAGTTATGGGGAGAACTCATTCAGACTTTTTCGTTTACCTGCTCCGCGTGAACGACAAGTTGTCGGGATTCTTGGACCGAACGGGATGGGAAAATCAACTGCGATAAATCTGTTATCTGGGGCTCTAAGGCCTAATCTTGGAGATTGGACCATTGCCGACAGGGATTGGGATGAGATTCTCAACTCATTCCCTCGTGGAGAATTGAGAGATTATCTTGATCTGCTCTCAGAATCGGGAGTTGCCATAGCCGTCAAACCACAGTACGTCGACAAGCTTCCAAAACTTTGGGACGGGGAGGTGCGGGGCCTTCTTTCGAGAGTCGATGATCGTGGTGAGCTTGAGGCATATGCTGAAAAAACCGCCATAAGTCACATACTAGATAGGCGACTCTCGGGACTATCTGGTGGCGAGTTACAACGTGTCGCGATATGTGCAACCATACTGAAAGAAGCCGATGTCTACTTCTTCGATGAGCCATCGTCCTATCTCGATATCCATGAACGCATGAGGGTTGTCAGAATCATTCAAGATCTTGTGGAAAGAGGCAAGAGAATTATCGTAATAGAGCATGATCTGGCGATTCTCGATGTTCTATGCGATCTTGTTCATGTCGTGTATGGGGGGCGTGCCGCATACGGGATATTCACTCCGCCGAGAACCACTAGGACTGCAATAAATGCCTATCTCGACGGTTTCCTAACGGAAGAAAATGTCAGAATCAGGGACAAGCCTATTTCATTCCTAAGAGGAAGGGTGCGTGGTGAAGAGGTTGGAGATATCATCCTAGAATGGGGAGACATGGAGAAGAAAATGGGGGATTTCTCCTTGAAAACAGGAGAAGGTGGCGTCAGAAGTGCCGAAGTGGTAGGCGTGGTGGGGCCAAATGCAACCGGTAAGACGACGATGGTCAGAATGATTGCAGGGGAAATTGAGCCTGATCAAGGATGGTGCACAATGGATGCGACAGTATCGTACAAACCGCAGCACGTCAATACAGATTTTGAAGGAAGTGTGGCTCAATGGTTGGATTCTGAGATAGGACTCACATGGAGGAGCGGGGAGTTCAATACGCAGGTCATTCGGCCCCTTCAAATTGATCAGATGGTCGAATTAAATGCTCGGCGTCTATCCGGAGGAGAGTTACAAGCGGTGAGTATAGCCATATGTCTCGGCAGAGAAGCTGATCTATATCTCCTCGATGAACCAAGTGCGCATCTAGACGTGAATGCTAGAATGGAAGCCGCCAAGGCAATTCGGAGGACAATGCTTTCCAAAGAGAAGGCTGCCATGGTCATCGATCACGATATCTATTTCATCGATATTGTGAGTGATTCGCTACTTGTCTTCGAGGGGAAGGGGGGGGCTCAAGGGCACGCCCATGGGCCGATGGCGCTAAGACAAGGCATGAATCGATTCCTGGAACAAGTTGATGTGACGTTTCGAAGGGATCATGAATCACACAGGCCGAGAATAAACAAACCAGGGAGTAGGAAAGATAGGGAGCAGAAAATCGACGGCGAATATTTCTATGTTGATTAATTACAGTCTTTTAGAGAGAGGAGGCATTGGATATGACTGGTGAAGATGAGATTGCAAATCATGAGGAGGATGTTCCCGAGGACGAGGGCGCTGTGGAAGTAAGTATCGAATCTTTAGAACGTGATCTCCAGTATGCTCGTGCGGAGATTGCAAATGTACGTTCAAGAGCTTCGAGGGAAAGAGCCGACCTAATCAGATACTCGCCGAGTCAACTTGGACTGAGGATGCTAGATGTCCTGAGGAGTCTCGAGCTTGCCATCGAGTCATCGAAAGACTCCATAGATTCAACTCTGGAGGGTGTAAGACTGACTGCAGAAAGCATGCGATCGGCCCTCTCTTCGGAGGGGATTGTTGAGATTGATGTCGAGGGCGAGGTATTCGATCCCAGCCGGATGGAAGCAATTGCAGCGATTCCCGCATCAGAGGATGTTGGTTCTGGCAGAGTATTGCAAGTTATCGAGACAGGGTACATGATTCATGATCGTGTACTAAAACCAGCCAAGGTGGTTGTCTCGGAGTGAAAATATGAGTGATATTCCTCGGCGCTTGTCATATGCAGCCTTGACCGTGTTCGTGTCGTGGTTATTCCTCATAGCAACGATCAAGGCAATCTCCTCTGAGCCAGATTATTCACAGACTCTTCCGGAAGAATGCGAGGAAGACTCGCTCAATTGTGCAGGATTCGGAAAATGGAGCCACAGAACGGATGGGGCTGGAGCCATTGTATTTGAGGGCAACATGGGCGATGCCAGAAATTTAGTCAGAGAGTGGGTATCTGAACGAGATAGGAGCACAATTGTCTATTCCGACAATGATACGTTCCACGTGGTTGAAACGACATTGCTCCTAAGGTTCGAAGACGATCTTGTGGTTCATATTGAGTGCTCGGATGGATTGACGGTGATACACGGGCACAGCTCGTCAAGAATAGGGATTAGCGATCTAGGAGTTAATCCCGAACGTCTTGATTCATTGATGTCTTTCTTGGACGGGCAAGAGGGCAGCAGCAATCGATGCTGACAGAATGATTGCATTCACATCCATCTATATACTATTGAACAGCATCCTTGGGAAGATGAATGTACGATTGACTGCTTACTCTATTGCCCTATTGTTCCTTTTGGTCCCGATTGCAGGTTGTGTGGGGCAAGATGATTCCGTAGATGCCGAAGACATGTTTGACTGTGACAACGGGAATCAAGTTCAAATGAGCAGCGTCAATGACGGTGTGGACGACTGCGGGGACTATTCCGATGAGAAAGAGGGTGGTTCGGAGCCTGTACAAGATACAGATTTGCCTACCATCACCAATGTGCCGAATCAGGCTGGGTGCGACAATCTGAATCCGCACCACTGTATGCTCCCGTTTCCATCCGATGCATTCCTTGTTGAGGACTCTACGACAACTACCGGGTTGAGAGTGCACTATCCCACAGGCTCAATTCCAGCTTCAGGTTCGATGGACGTCGTAGAGATACCCAGAATAAACCAACTTGATGGCATGAGCACTGCAAGTCAGATTATGACGACTTTCGATGAAGTACCAGATCTCCAAGGTGTCGCTTACCAATATGATATTGAAAAGTCAATGGAAACCGATCATGCAACGATCATATGGAACTTGGATGACGATGTTTTAGTCGCGCATTGGGTCGAATTGGATGCGAGAGCGCAAGATGGCGAGCAGACCATCGTCCACCTTCGAACTGCTGCTGCTCTTGAACACGACACGGCGTACATGGTGGTCATACGAGGCCTGAACGATCAGAATGGCGAGCCTATCCAACCCTCTGCCGCACTGAAAGCACTAATCGGGGGAGAGGTCACTAATGCAGAGGATATTGAACTGAGGAGAGCTGCGTACAATAACTACGTCGATGTTGCTGAGAATCAGATTGGAGTCGATATAGACGATATTCAGGCTCTCTGGTCGTTTCATACGGCATCCATTGAATCGGTAATAGGTCCTATCTTGTCGATGAGGGATGATGCTTTGCAGAGAATAGGGGACGGCCTTGGGTGTACGATTAATTCCGATGGGGTGGAAGACAACTTCGGCGGCGATGGTATGATCTATAGAAGAGTAAGAGGCACGTTTACAGCGCCTCAATACCTATTGGAAGACCGGGCTCCAACATTGCTTTCGAGGGATTCATCGTACAACCCTGTCTTCGTGGAGAATAGGGAGGTCCCATTCACATTGATTATCCCTATGTCCCTATACAACTCAACTGAGCCTGGTGCTTTGACCGTATTTGGGCACGGTTTCCTTGGAACGGGGGAGGGCCACGTCAGTAGCGGCCTCAGAGAGTGGGGTGAGATATACGAAACGGCCCTCCTAGCTACAGATTTCTATGGGTGGAGCTCGGACGATCATGACGGTATCTCGATGGGCATAATGGATGGGTACTACTTCACCCATCAATCAGACAGGTTACAACAAGCAATGGTCAATCATGTGGTAATGATTAGGACGTTCAAGGGAATCTGTTCTGATTTGCCTGAGATGCAAGACGACAGCGGGCGTCTTCTTGTAAATACGTCAGAGGTTTACTACACGGGCTATTCACTTGGAGGAAATAGAGGTGCATCTTTACTCGGACTTTCGCCAGACGTCAGTAGGGGCGCCTTGTGGGTCGGCGGAGCAGCATTCTCTCACCAAATTGAGAGATGCACGCAATACGATCAGTTCGATGATTTGATGGAAAGCGTGATCGGATATCCGTCGCAGCTAGATAGAGCCGTTGTTATCTCAATAATCCAATCGCTATGGGATGCCACAGATACGAACACATGGTCAACTCTATCAAATGGTTTGGAGGGTAGAATCGATCCTTACGAGATGCTGTACATTGGATCCATAGGGGATGTCCAGATTTCCAACATATCCACGAGTCGTGCACTTCGAAATGCAGATGCTTCCATTCTTTCCAGCTCTTCGATATTGCCGTATGGTATGCCTGTCGTAGACGGGGGGGAGAGCGCAACAGGGAATATTGGAGTGTATTTCGATGGCGGTTTCAGCCATGCTCCTGTGGAGAATCTACTAGGTCAGGAGCCGCATCCAGCGCACAACTGGGTAGCAGGTGTTGGAGCAGCTCACAGTATGGCGTTCGGCTACCTTTACCACGGGTTTGTGGAAGACTACTGCGAAGGATCTTGCATCTATGATGCAAATTAGCCGACTGGTTCCCCGCCTTCCCCCATGAATGCAAGTCTACGAAATGCGTCCATTTCGATCATAGCCTCAATCACAGATACCTGCATAGTTGGGCTCAAAACTGTGAGTATGGCGGTCTCGTCGGTTATGGTGGACATCATTCTAGCAGTTTCCCGAACCCTCCACCCTTCTAACGAAGTTCTGTCCTCTAAATCAATCAGTTCGACAGTCCAGCCACCGGATACGTAGAGGTCTGCAGTTGCTTGGTCACTGGTTATCAGGACGCCCGGTGGACCATGATAAGCCTCAGCATGATTTACCCACTCAGGAGGATTGTCAATGTCGGGTATGCCAACAATCTCTGCACTGAAATCGAGTTCTTTGAGGCTTGCCTTCAACATATTCTCACGTTCCATGGCGTCCCATGGATTGCTCAGATTCTGTGGTTTATTGATTGAGCCTATGGCTATTCTCAAGAGCATTTCTGGTGCGTTTTTCTCCCTCCACTGTTCAGCAGCAGACAACAGCGAAGCGTGTCCCCTGTGGACGGGCTGAAAGCGGCCAAGAACTACACAGGCCTCGGGAATTATCTCACGAGGCATTATCGTACCCCTCCCATATCTCGCAAGGCGAGGCCGTCAATTAGCCATTCGGAGGGCGGTGTTTGTTCTATCCCAAGCATCAATCTCCCTGATCCTTTTCTAATGGCTGTTGCAATACGGTGCAGATCTGATGAGGCAGCCCTATGAGCAGACATAGTAGACATCAAGTGAGGGTCATCCCGACTTTCCACGGGTGCCCCTAGATCATCTCTACGCGACATCCAATCTTGAGTTACTTTGTCGACGTACTCCCTCCTGCTGAAATTGGATAGGCTTGATGCCAAATCCAACCATAATTCAAAATCGAGCAGGTCATTAATTGACATCTCCCTTGAAACATATGGCTCGATATACAAATACGCACGTGCGTCCCAACAAATCCATTCGGCCACACATGCCCAAGAGCCAACGCAGTAAAGTGCTGATAACCTGGTATCCAGTGGTTCGATTTCAAAGATCGAAGTCGCCTCCGCATCGCCTGAAGAAGAATCCCATGCATCCAGAATATCTCCTTCGACATCCACTGAGAATGGTCTGTGAATAGAATCAAGGGGGCTGGGCCGATCACTACGCATTTCTTGCCTTTCCATCTTCAAGAAAAGATCGATTGGCTTCATTGAGAGGGTTGCATCGAAGCATTCCCCGTCGATTAACCTCAGGACGATCTTGGGCATACACGTGCGTGGAAGGGGAGTCGTTTGGTTGTATGGTGGGGCCGAGCATGGACTGCATTTCAAATGGACTGGGCCTCCCGGACACTTGTGGCTGAGCGCATACAAGTTCAATCTCGCTCTCCATTTGAAATCCACCACATACTCACCGGTTTGGAATATACGCCTCAAATTACAATCGAGGCTGAGTTACATCTTCCGAGAGGCGAAGGGCCGTTTGGTTGTGTAATTGCCCATCATGGAAGCAAAGGTTGGGCGACCCACCATAGCGACCACATAAGGGGTTGGATTGATGCTGGGCTCGCAGTTTGTAAAGTGAATTCATTCGCTTCAAGAGGAGTTGATTCGACTGTTGACGACCAGCTTTCAGTAACTCATGCAATGATGCTTGTTGATGCATTTAGCACACGTTCATTATTAGCTCGTGACCCTAGAATTGGCAAGATAGGCATTGCAGGTTGGAGTCTTGGCGGCACTGTTGCCCTGTATTCGGCTTGGTCTCCTATTATCGATATCTTGGGGACCGATTTCGATGCTCATTTACCGTTTTATCCAGCGGCTCATATTAGGCCAGAGATTCAAAATTGGTCTGATTCGCCTATTTTGATTCTGCATGGAGAAGACGACGACTGGACTCCAATTCATCTAGTTGAAGAGTTGATGACTCAACTTCCAAATGCTAGGTTACATGCATATCCGGATGCGCATCACGGATTCGATAGCGAGAAAGAATTGACGTTTCTCCCAAAGGCAGTTCGTCTAAGAAAAAGAACTGCAAGAATAAGTAAAAATGGATACATGTCTGGAGAAATATTACCTGGTATTCGGTTTCCCCTGAATGAGCATTGGCAGAGAAAATGGGTTATTCGCCTCTTGCGAAACAGAGGGGCTCATGTTCAAGGGAATCCCTCTGCGCGTGCTGATTCCCTAGAGAGGAGCAGGAATTTCTTCTTAGAGCAACTTTCCCAAGACTGTTAGTAATTTCAAGAGGGGTCGACTGGCTCCATTGGGGAGAATATGTCAGAGCAATCCTCGTCGATCGATCCTGAGGGGGCCTTGGATATGCGAGTACATGAGAAGGGGAACGTTTGATCATATGGAGAGGTCACATATGTGCTGTCTTGAAGAACCGAAGGCGTGACCACGGGCTGTCGCCATGGCCACTATCGATGAGCAGATTCAGGCTCTTGAAGAGGAGATTACCAAGACGAAATACAACAAGGCAACCCAAGGACACATAGGGAAGTTGAAGGCGAAGATTGCCGCTCTCAAAGAACGAAAAGAGAAGGCTCAGGCTAAATCTGGAGGTGGTGCACCGGGTTTTGAGGTCAAAAAATCAGGAGATGCAAGTGTTGCTCTAGTTGGTTTCCCGTCTGTCGGCAAATCTAGCCTGATATCGCAACTTACGGGCGTTGAATCTGAGGCAGGGGCATTTGCATTCACTACCCTGACCTGTATACCAGGGCTGATGGAGCATAGGGGAGCTAAGATACAGATTCTTGATCTTCCTGGGCTGATTAAAGGTGCGAGCGAGGGGAAAGGAAGAGGTCGTGAAATTCTGAATGTTATTCGCTCATCAGATATGGTGCTTTATGTTCTTGATCCGTTCCAAGAATCCCATTTCAATGTCCTAGATCATGAGCTTTGGAAATCTGGAATGCGTCTTAATCAACCGAAACCCCAGGTTTTCATAAGGAGGACGGATAGAGGAGGGGTTGTAGTTCGTTCCACCCTAGGACAGTCTAATCTCTCAGAAAGAGAGGTTCAAGATATAATCAGATCATTCGGGATAGTGTCTGCCAACGTCGTACTGAGATCGGATGCTACTGACGACCATATTGTAGATACTCTGGCAGGTAACAGAATCTATTCCCGTGCTGTTGTAGTGATCAATAAGGTGGATCTAGCCACTGAATCGGACATGGAAAAGGCGGAGTCGATGGTGCCTGATGGTTGGTCGATTCTCAGGGTTTCTGCAAAGACAGGCGAAGGGATAGAGGAAATGAAGGACTTCATCTATGAGAATCTGGGCTTCATGTCGATATATCTGAAGCCACAGGGGCAGGAGGCCGATCTGGTGGAGCCATTAATCGTAAAGGACGATTCGACAGTCAGGGAAATATGTGTTAAGCTTCACAGGGATTTCGTCAGGAAGTTCAGATATGCGCGAGTCAAGGGGCCTAGTGCAAAATTTGACTGGCAAAGAGTTGGGCTTGACCATAGGCTGTCTGATGGAGACTTGCTGTCCATAATCACAAGAAGGTGATTTTAGATGGCAGGAGATCTTTCAATGGATGTGATGAGAGATGCAGACATCATCCCTCGCGCTGAGATGCGCTCTCTTATCGAGCATCTGAAAAGTCGTGCTCGTAGTTTCTCGATCCTCTTTGTTGTGGCTCTAATCATCGGATACCCCCTTGCTGAAAGGATGATCGCTTGGGCGGCCAGTAATGCAGATTGGCGTCCGGACGGGGTTGGCATAGTAATCATACAACCACTTGAGTTAATTCTCCTGAAACTAAGAATTTCAGTTCATGTCGCTCTTGGGTCTACGATGTTAGCATTGATTTTTGATCTTGCATGGAATGGAAGAGAGATTATTGCCAGAGGGAAGAGGACTGCGCCGAAAGAAGGAAGTGTTCTGAGACTCGCAGGGGTTTGTTTGGCATCAGTCGCATTGGCAATGATGGGTCTTTTCTATGCGAATTCGATATTAATTCCATTTCTTCTGGAGTACCTTGCTGCCGATTCAATTTCTTCTGGGCTCGATGCAACCTGGCGTATCGGCTCGTGGCTAGGTTTCATTGTGGGTCTGCTTACAGCATCAGCAATAGGATTTCAAGTCCCTTTGATTGCATTCATGCTCATCCGATCCGACCTAATATTGGCAGAGACGATCATCAGGAATAGGTCGGTTCTATGGTTCTCAGCGCTAGCGATTGGTGCATTTCTATCTCCCCCTGATCCACTTTCCATGTTCCTGGTTGGTGGTCCGGTAGTAGTCCTACTGGAGATCGCCATCATACTCGAACGAGTCACGAATCCTTCAGGAAGAGTCTCCTATCCCGCGGTTCCTTGAATCCTCTGCGCGAGCATCTTCTCTGCCTGATTCGACATCAACCATGCGCATCAGGAATGTCCCTGCTATTATGAGCAGGCACAAGCTAGCAACGCCCACGCGACTGTCGTACATAGTTGTCATAAATGCATAAATCGCTGGCCCGAGAAGCGCGGCTACTTTGCCAAAGAACCCGAAGAACCCGAAGAATTCCGCGCTTCTGGTTTCAGGCACCATCTGACCGAATAGGGATCTTGCTAATCCCTGAGACCCGCCCAGTAGGGCTCCAGCCATGCATCCTAGCAGAAGGAATTGGTACATGACGCTGAATCCAAGAGGTTCCCAGAGTTTGTCTCTGACGGTCTCAGGTACGAAATCCAATGGTCCGTCCCCTAGACTGGTGGGGTGTTCGTCTCCGAGGGCAGTATGGCCATCTAACGAGCCCCCGGATACACTGGCGCTGAATCTTGTTTCTGAGAAGTCCCCGAAGAACATCTCAATTAGTTGGGTATCGGCAGTGGATGCTGCTCTGTATTCATCAGATTCAATATCCGGATTATTGAATTCGTAAATCGTTCGCTCGTCGTAATTGTCATCTTCGTGTATGGGCATGACGTTGAGCCACTTCGTTGCCCAATCCTGCTCAGATTCGTCGACAGATAACTTCAGTGCAAATGCTGTTTCTCCGACTGTGATATCGTATTCTGATGTGTCTTCATTCCAATCATACTGGAAATCATACTCCGAATGTTGAGAGAGTTCCAACGGTGCAAATGAAAGCGCGGCCGTCACCACGACGACCCAGCCGATCAAGGATATTGTCAAGGCTGATTTCGTGCTGGTGGCCTCGGCTAATTTTGTGAATCCTATCGCGCAGGGAGCTGCGACGAACTGGATGACCAGTATTGTGGCTATCAGCGCGGTGGTTGTGAGGCCTAGCACGGATATGCCGTAGATTCCTGCT
>MDSW01051103.1_pt1 | contig 31482 bp, 26 predicted proteins | sample 811171 | NCBI WGS metagenome assembly MDSW01 (sample SAMN05326641, study PRJNA326480) | marine metagenome | isolation source: seawater | place: Atlantic Ocean: North West | collected 2012 | reverse complement strand
TTTTCTGGGTTGTGTAAACCTTGAAAAAAAACCCATTAAAAATCAATTATTATTTAAAGAAAATTCGTACGAATCCATCATAAAAAAATATAAATCATGTACTGGGAAAGGAGAAGTTTATTCAAAAAATATTTTTCCCGGTGTTTTAAAATTTGAATTTGTATCCCAAAACGACAGCTCTTTTTTAGAATTCAGAGACATAATTGGTAGGAGAGTACTTTTGGTATTAATTGATCAAAAGTCTGTTTCTGCATGGAATGTTTTAGAAAATAAACGTTATTCAAAAAGTCAAATTCTTAATTTATACCCTCCTTTACACTTGGTAGAATTAATTGAAATAACAAAGTTTTTATGGGGTTTTAAACCTGATTTATTTTCCGAAGTTCAAAATAATTCCATTGAATATTTACCCAAGGTCATTATTCATTACGAAAAAGATAGCTTAGATCAAATACGCCCATTCTCAGTTGAAGCTAAATTTGAAAATGAAACTATCACTCAATCGATTAAAATTAAAATAAAAAATAGAGTTTTCAACCCATCTAAAATAGATGTGAATAAAGTTTGGAGTATAGTTAATATTTAAAATGCAATTATCTATTATAATACCGGTTTTTAATGAAAATGAATCCTTACCACATTTAAAAAAAGAATTAAATGATGTTCTTGTTCGATTCTCAGATTGGGAAGTTCTGTTTATAGATGACGGATCATCTGATGGTTCCAGCGAATATTTAGAAGATATTTGCTCAAATGAAGACAATTATAGATTAATTCAATTTTATCGAAACTATGGAAAATCTGCAGCGTTATCTGAAGGTTTTAAAAATGCTGAGGGTGATTATATTATCACAATGGATGCTGATTTACAGGATGATCCTAAAGAGATTCCTAATTTAATTGAAAAGTTAAGAGAAGGCTGGGATTTAGTTTCAGGATGGAAAAAAATCAGATATGACCCAATAAATAAAACTCTTCCTTCAAAAATATTTAATTTTTTTACAAGAATATTAACTGGAGTCAAAATACATGACTTTAATTGTGGGTTAAAGGCATACAACAAATCTGTTATTAAATCGATTGAAATTTATGGAGGTCGACATAGATATATTCCTGCAATCGCTGGGCAACGTAAATTTAAAATTACGGAAATCGTTGTCAATCATAGGGCGAGAGAATTCGGTACAACAAAGTATGGAGGCTCAAGGATTTTCCATGGTTTTTTTGATTTAATCACCATTTTATTTCTCAATCGATATGATCAACAACCTTTACACTTCTTCGGAACTTTTGGATTAATTTCATTATTTTTTGGGATTTTAGTTGAATGTGTCGTCCTGTATTATAAATATGGTTTAGGCCAATCATTTTCTAAACATTTTGCACTTTTGATGCTTGGGGTAATGCTTATAGTTATCGGAATTCAATTTTTCTCAATTGGTCTCTTGGGAGAACTTTTAGCTCGGACCTCGCAAGGTCAAGAAAAAAGAGTAAAAAAGTCTATTTAAAAGAATTAAGTAGGTTTTTTTGAAAAAATATCAAAACTTATTACCAGATAAGATCTCAAAAGTAGATGTTATCACTGAGCGAATGAAAAGAAATTACTCCGAGCAATACTGGTACGGAGATTATTTTCTGAAAACCTTTGTTGATATAGATAATTTTAAAGGGAAAAGAATTTTAGAAGTTGGATGTTCAGCTGCTGGATTATTGAGATTTTTTGATGAAAAAGGTGCAAGTTGTTGGGGAGTTGATGTTTCTGAACCCTTGATTGATATCGCAAAGGTTTTAAATGATGATACCAGAATAAAGCTTTTTCATGGAGATATTTGCAATGATCTATTTTTGAAAAACTTTGAAAAAGATAGCTTTGACCTTATAGTTATGAGAGAGGTAATAGAACATTTAGAGAATCCAAGTATTGCTCTGGCACATCTTAAAATGCTTTTAAAAAATGATGGCTCACTCTTTATCAGTTGTCCATCTAAATGGTCTCCCTATAGTGGGCATCAGCAGATAGCAAATAATTTGATTTGTAAATTACCCTATTTTTATCTGCTGCCAGGGAAATCTTATCCCTTTTTCCTTAAGGTGCTTGGAGAAAATATTCAAAAAATTTCTTTTTTAGTCGAAACCAAATCGAGAAGAATTTCCATTTCTATGATTAAATCTTTGGTAAAAAATTTAAATTTAGAATTGCTTAGGGAAGAGTATTACTTTATCAGGCCAGCTTACAAATTTAGATTTAATTACGAAACAAAAAGAAATATTTTTTTTAAAATACCAATATTAGGTGACATGTTTACTAACGGGATGTTATTCCTTTTAAAGAAAAGAGATTAGGCAACTTATCAAAGATGTTAAATGGTCAAAAAAAATGTACTACAGTATAATTATTCCGGTATATAATCGTCCGGATGAAATAAATGAATGTCTTACAAGTTTAGAATCACAAACATTCAACAACTTTGAAATTGTAATTATTGAGGATGGTTCAGTTCAGAAATGTGATTTAATTGTAGACACCTTCAAACAAAAATTAAATATAAAATATTTCTACAAGAAAAATTCTGGACCTGGCTTTTCTAGAAATTTTGGTGCAAAAAAAGCTGAAGGTGAGTATTTAATATTTTGTGACTCAGATTGTATTATACCATCCAAATATTTCGAAGAAATTGACAACTGTCTTAAAAAAAAATACACTGACTTTTTTGGTGGACCCGATAAAGCTCATCAATCTTTTACAGATTTGCAGAAGGCCATAAATTATGCAATGACCTCACTCTTAACAACAGGAGGCATAAGGGGTAGTAAAAGTTATGCTTCTAATTTTCAACCAAGAAGCTTCAACATGGGAATATCAAAAAGTGCGTTCCAAGATGTTGGGGGGTTTGGAGTAATTCATCCTGGTGAGGATCCTGATTTAACTATTCGTTTGTGGAACTTAGGATATAAATCTCAATACATTCACAATGCTTACGTATTTCACAAACGAAGAATTTCATGGATGAGATTCTATAGACAAGTTTATAAATTTGGTATTTGTAGACCAATTTTAAACATCTGGCATCCTCAAACTTCAAAGCTGACCTATTGGTTCCCATCGGGGTTCATTCTTGGTTTTACTGCAGGTATTTTTAGTCAAATTTTTTACAAAAATAGTTTTATCTTAGCATTATTTTTAATTTACATTTCTTTAGTATTGGTTCATTCTTGTGCAAAAAATAAAAGTATAAATATTGCCCTTCTTTCGTTAGTAGCAGTTTTCATACAATTTATAGGTTATGGCACCGGATTTTTAAAATCAAATATCTTAATAAGAATTTTTCGGAAAAAACCTGAGCATGTATTTCCATTTTTATTTTTTAAAGATTAAAGAAACTAAAAATTAGAAATTTATAAAAAGCAATAATTATGGTAAAAAATATCAAAATTAAAAACACCCCAGATAAAACCAATAATCGGTTAAGTATTAGTACTAAAGACCAATCTATTGTTTTTATAGTGTTACATATTCTTATTCATGCAATACTACTGGAGCCAATGTTTTTTGATGCAAATGTGCCACAAGGAGTTGATGTAATTGGATCGATCGGACAAAATTCTCAGTATATAAAACATCAAAATCAATCTGGAGAAACTGCACTTTGGAACCCATATGTTTTTGCTGGTAATCCAATATACTTTAAATTAAATGCTCAAATCCCGTCATTTGATAGTTTGATAAACTGGCTTGGTAAATATTTTGGAATGATATTCATCTGGTATCAAGTTGGGGGTATCATTCTTTTTTTCTTTCTGAGATATTTAGGAATGTCACCAATTGCTGCCTTTTTTGGGACAATTTCCTTTACTTTTTTTCCTCATTATCATGCTATCTGGGTTGAGGGTCACTATGCAAAATTAAGAGCGGTAATGTTTATACCCGCTGTTACTTTTTCAGCAAAATATTTTTTTGATTCCCGGAAAATTTTTGCTGCAATTTGTTTTGCATTAACATTTGGCAATCAAATAAGAACCCATCATTATCAGATAGTTTTTTACACCGCGCTATTAGTATTTGCGATAGGTCTTATTCCATTATTAAAAGATTTAATTGAGAGAAAAATAAAAACATTCGCTTTTTCTTCATCTGTTCTATCAATTAGCATTATAGCTTCCATCCTTTTGGCTGCGCAGCCACTTTTTCTGGCAAAGGAGTATCTTCCCTACGCTGCTAGGGGCGCGCATACAATTGATTTATCAAAAAACAATGTTAAGGAAAAAGAATTGTCTGGACTAGATATTCAATCTGCGACGCAATGGTCAACGCATCCTTCATCCATTTTGGGTTGGTTAGTGGCAAGATATCAAGGTGGAATGTCTAATGAAAAATACAACGGAAATAAGTACCCACAATTAGTGGGGCGGTCTATACCAAGCTATTGGGGATCGATGCCATTTACACAGTCTTATGAATATTTTGGACCAGTAGTAATTATCATGACGATTTTTGGATCATTTTATTATCGAAAAAAAACATTAATAAAGAGCTTGGTTTTGATTTGTTTATTTTTCATTCTATTGTCATTTGGCAGGCATTTCCAAAGTTTTTATGAAATGTTTTTCATTTATTTACCATATTTTAAGAATTTTCGTGCTCCGATGATGTCGATAAATATTACAGCATTTATTTTCGCAATACTTTGTGCTTTTGGATTGAAAGCTTTCCAAGAGAAGATGAAAGCGGAGGACAAAACCATAATTTTTTGGATCTTTTGTTTTTTTATTTTTTTAGGAATCACTTTGTGGTTTAGATCCGACCTTTTAATTTTTTCAAAAACAGGTGAGAGACTTCAAGCTCAAGCCGAAATTATAGTCAAAAACATAAGAAAAGAATTTTATATTACTGATTTGAAAAGATATTTTTTGTTGCTGATGGCTACCTTTGGAGCAATTATTTTCCCTATTTTTTATAAAGGGAATCAATTTATAAAAAAACCAGCAAAAGTATTTTTTAGTGTTTTTTTATGTGCTTTTGTTTTAGTTGACTATATTTCGATAAATGGGAGGAAAGATATAAAATATGTAAATCGAGAAAAATTAAAGAAAAATTATTTTAAACTAACAGCAACAGATAAATGGCTTTTGGATCAACCAGGTATTTTCAGAATATTTCCTGTTGGCCGTTTATTCAGTGATAATAGATGGAGCTATTATCATCAAAACATAGGCGGGTACAGTCCTGTAAAAATGAACCGTATTGAAGAAATAATAAAAAACTGTTTATATGTGGGTATTGATGGCAAGCCTGGCTTGAATGAGAATGTATTAAAAATATTAAATGTAAAATATATAATAAGCGAAGCAGAAATAAATCATTCTTCGTTACTTCTTTCTTTTCAGGATCCTAACACTGGGTGGTTTACTTATCTTTACGAAAACTATTTACCCAGAGCATATTTTACTGACTCAACCGATGTGGTTCTTGATCCAAGAAAAAGGCTTGAATCGATAAATCAAATAAAATTCAATCCACCAACAAACGCACTAATTGAGGAAGACTTAAATTTTATTTTTCAAAAACCTAATAATCCGTTTATAAAAATGTCCTATTTCTCGCCTAACTCAATTGAGTGGGATGTAAATACAGATAAAAATTCTTTACTTGTCATATCTGAAAACCCTTATGAACCTGGGTGGAAAGCTACAGTAAATGATAACAATGTGAATATCTTTACTGCAAACCATGTCAATATAGCTTTGCCAATACCTAAAGGAAAGAATACAATCAAATTGACATTTCATCCTGATTCATTTTTCTTTTATAAATCATTGGAACTGTTTGCAGCGTTATCCATTTATTTTGCACTTTGTGCAATATTTTATATTCATTTTAGGTACAGGAAGCTGATCTGAGCCTTTTAACTCATAATCGTTTGAAATTAAAAACCGTTAATTTTTCTTATTCAGATTGAAAAAAGTATTAATCATTACTTATTATTGGCCACCAAGTGGTGGTCCTGGTGTGCAGAGATTTTTGAAGTTTTGCAAATATTTTCATGATTATAATTGGGATCCAATTGTTCTCACTGTAGAAAATGGAAATTTTCCCAATATTGATATTAGTCTTGAAAAAGATGTCTCTCCTAGAATCAAGGTTGTTAAAACAAAAACCATAGAACCTTTTTCAATCTATAATAAATTAATTGGTTCCTCTGATCGCTCTATTCCTATAACTATCAGTGCGAAAAAAGAAAAAGGGATAATCAAAAAATTGTCCCGTTTTCTTAGAGCAAACTTGTTTATACCAGATGCTAGGATTGGATGGAAGGGATTTGCAATTTGCGCAGCAAAAAAAATTATATCAAAAAATGATATCAAAGCAATAATTACAACGGGACCACCGCAAAGTACTCACTTGATAGGTTTATCTTTAAAGAAGAAATATAAAATTCCTTGGGTAGCAGATTTTCGTGATCCTTGGACGAATGTATATTATAACAAATATCTTCCACGCACGGATAGGACTGTTAAAAAAGACAAAATATTAGAAAATAAAGTATTAAATGCATGTGATGCAGTTACGGTTGTAAGTAGGGGGCTCTCTGATGAATTTTTAAAAAGAAATAAACATATACAAGTAATTTATAATGGCTATGATTACAATGACATTCAAAAAGCAAACAATATAACTACAGCTGAATTTAATTTAGAATACATTGGTAATTTAAAATCAAACCAAAATATCAAAGAACTTTGGGAGGCTTTGGATGAACTTCTTGATGATTATCATGAACTTAAAAATAAATTCAGTTTAACTTTTACAGGAAATGTCAACGTTGAAATACTAGAATTAATAAAGGATTTTAAGCTTTTAAAAACTTGCCTGAATGTAAATAATTATGTGACTCACAATAAAGCTGTTGATCGTATGATCAACGCAAACTTGCTGCTATTTATAATTCCGAAGACTAAAAATAATAATTTAATAATGACTGGAAAGATTTTTGAATATCTGGCAACAAGAACACCTATCCTATCAATTGGACCTATAACTGGTGAGGCTTCAAACTTATTAGATACTGTTGGTCGAGATTCAATGATTGAATATCATGACAAAAAGACAATCAAGAAGCAAATAAAAAAATATTTTTCCAGATGGTTAAAATTAGATGGGAGGAAGGTTTTTCACAATAGTGCAAACCTAGAAAAATTCTCAAGAAAAAAATTGACAAAGAAATACAGCTTGCTTTTAAATGAGGTTGCCGAATGAAATCGGAAAGAATTGATATTTCAAAATTCAAAAAAGATTCTAAGTTTTATGGAGAGATCCATTTAACACTTACAATAAAAGACTTTGATCTAAGATCAATTCAGGAAAGATATATTAAATCCCAAAATAATGTATCGGGCCGATCGGGGAGTGTCAATAGAAGAAGTGTATCAATTGGTGGATTAGCAACTTTAAAAATTCAAAATTCAAATATAACTGATAAAATTATTTTAGCAAAGTTTCCTGAACCTAGGGGCCTCGATAAAAAACAAGATATTTTCGCATTTTCTTCAAATAACGTCGTTTATGTTTTGACAAAAAATCAAATAAAAATAATTAGAAATAAATGGTTTAGTTATATTCATACTGTAGAAATTTCTGGTGATAGAAAAAACATTTTAATTTCTTCCTCTGGTTATGATTCTTTTTTCGAATTTGACATTAAAACCGAAGAAAAAAAAATGGAATGGTTCGCTTGGGAAAATGGATTTTCTGAAAGTTATAACCCAAGAACTGGAGAAAAATTTGTTCTAACTCGGGATGAAATGCTTGCGAAAAAAATGCAGTTAAAAAATAAAAAGTGTCTTTTAATTTCGGATCCAAAAAATTATGTTTTACCAACTGCGATGAGAGCAGCATTTATCAACTCCGTTTCATATGATAAAAACAATCCAAATAAGGCTTTAGCTACCTTTTTTCATATGGGAACAGTTAACCAAATTGATTTAAATTCAGGAAAATCAAAAGTTATATTATCCAATTTAGTTAAACCACATGGAGGACAAAATTTTAAAAATATTTACTTAGCAACAAGTACAGGAAGTGGTGAAATTGTTTTAGGTGACAAAAATTCAGAACATAGATTTTATGTTTCTAAACTTTCAGGTAAGCCAGATCATTTAAAAGACATTGAGTGGCTACAGAATACGCAATTTATTGGAAAATATTTAGTTGCAATCGATTCAAATAGGACTTCATTTATAATAATAGATCAAGAAAAAAAACTGTATGATTTGATAAATTACGATAAAAACTGGGCCGTGCAGGATATTACTGAGGGAGCGATTTCCCCATTACAAAAAAATCTATTAAAGAGCATAGATAATAAATAATAAGATGTTAGATGATCCATCGAATAATTTCAAAAGATTCTGCATATTTTGTATTTATTTGGCTTCCTCTTAAGCGTGCTAAACTATCGAACACCGATCTGTCATTATATTTTCTAAATTTTTGTGATTTGTATTGTTTAATAGCGCTCCATTTTGCATCTAAATGTTTTTGTTTGAGTTTTATGAACAAACGATTTGAAAAGTCGAAATTGTTCCATGGAATCTCATAGCCTAGAATACTAACGTTTTTAAAAGCTCTAACACCCTCATTGTGAATTACCGTGTGGTCCTGGTGAATATCATTTGAGCTAGGTAGAAGTACTAGGTCAGGGTTGATACTATTTTTAAAATCAATCAATATGTCTAAGATTTTTTGTCTATAATCAGGAAAATTTCTAACAGGTATATTATGCGTTTGTAAATTATCTAAACCTATTCCCAGATGACCAATAGCGTTATTTAATTCTTCAAAGAGGACTTCATCATTTAGGTTATCTGGAATTGATGCAGTACATGGGGAAAATGCAATATACCAAAACTCATATTTTTTTTCTAATATAAACCTATTAATTGTTCCTCCTGATGAGAATTCACCATCATCTGGATGGGGAGCAAGTATAACTGCTTTTTTCATTTTCAAAAATAATCAAATAAGATAATTCAGGCAAAGGTCAAATTACGATAAAATAAATATATATATTTTATAACTATTTTTAATTAATTAGTTTTTTTATTCAACCTATTATGATTTACAAATAGTTTATTGATTTAAGAATGGATTCATAAAATTTTTAAAAAATCAATCTTTTTGCGTACTTAGTTCTAAATTTAACTACTTAAAAAAATGTAACATTAAATGAAATCACCAAAAGAAATTGGGAACTGGTACAACAGTTTTTCAAACAAGCAATTAAAAACAGGAATTAATCTAAGACACTATAGAATTATGGATTTTTTAATTGAGTCTGGTTTGCAAAAAAATAGCAATGTTCTTGAGGTCGGTTGTGGTATTGGTACCCTGACAAATTTAATTTGTAAATACATTTCAAAAGGTACTATCGATGCAATTGACATAAGCTCTGGTTCAATAGATATCTTAAAAAAAAGGCTATATCGATATAAACAAGTTGAAGCTTCTGCATTAGACATTTTGAATTTTAAAAGTTCCAAAATATATGATTTCATAATTTTACCAGATGTTCTTGAGCATATTCCCATTCAAAAGCATCAAGAATTATTTAATCTTTTTTCAAAACATATGAATCAAGAATCAACTATTTGTATAAATATTCCTCATCCAAAAGCCTTAGATTTTATTCGTATGACAAATCCTAATAAACTCCAGATTATTGACCAATCATTAGATTTGAAAGATTTATTAAACAATATTTATCCCAACAATCTTATATTAATTAATTACATTTCATATTCTTTATTTTCAAATGAAAATGATTATATTTTTATTAGTTTAAAAAAAAATAAAGAAGTAACCCTTACAAAGCTCCCAAAGTCTAAGATAATACTTAGGAAACTATTGTTTCGGCTTAAGTTCCTTTTTTCAAGAATGTAAACCTATTAATGAAAGAGACTATATTATATATATATCCGAAAAATTCAACATTTGCTCAAAAAGACATAAGTTTTTTATCTAAGGTTTATAATGTAGTTGTTCCAAACCACACTTGGAATAATAAACTTTTCATACCACTGAACTTCATAAAACAATTTATTTTTTTAATCCAAAATGTATTTTCTTGTAGAGCAATCTTTATAATGTTTGCTGGATATTGGTCATTGATTCCATCTGTTTTCGGAAAAATGTTTAACATTCCTGTATTTATTATTTTAGGAGGAACCGATTGTGTTTCTTTCCCATCTATTCAATACGGTAGTTTAAGGAAACCATTAATTTCATTTTTCATAAAGTGGTCACTGAAAATATCAAAAGTTCTTCTTCCAGTTGATCAATCCTTAATATTTTGTAAATATAGCTATTACGAAAAAGCAGAAAATAGCCACCAAGGATACAATCATTTTTTCCCCAAAATTTTAACTCCTTCTAAAATCATTCATAATGGCTTCGATCCAGGATACTTTATAAGTCCAAAAATAACAAAAACCCATAATTCTTTCATTGCAATAGCGCCTGTATCAGACATGACTAGATTCAAACTCAAAGGGATTGATGTTGTATGGGAACTAGCAGATAAGTTTGATTCGTGTTCTTTTACAATAGTAGGACTGAGTAAGAGTGTTTCCAACACAATAAAGAAAAAACCTAAGAATCTTGAAATTTATTCTCAAATGTCACAGGGTGAATTAAAAAATTATCTTTTTAAATCAGAATTTGTGCTGCAATTATCTATCTCAGAGGGATTTCCAAACTCACTATGTGAGGCAATGCTCTGTGAGTGCATTCCAATAGGTTCTTCAGTGGGTGGAATTCCAAACATAATAGATAAAGCAGGTTATATAATAAAAAAATCAAACTTTAAACACATAGAAAATGAATTTAAACAAATAATAAGAATTAGTTTAAAAAAACGCCTGGAACTAGGAAAAAAGGCTAGAGAAAGAGTAATTGAAAACTTTCATATCTCAAAAAGAGAAAGATTATTTTTGGATCTAATAAGGGATAACTAGTTTAATAAAAATAAAAAAATCAAATGTTTATATACTCAGGAAAATATAATGAAGATGATATTAAGTTCCTTGAACTAGAAGTTGATCATTTTGACAGAGAATTTTTCTATAGTAAAAATAAATCAAAAAAGTTTTTTAATGATGTAGTAGATATTAACATAAAAGATATTATTATTTTTATTGATGGTTTGATATTGAATAGTAGTGAATTGAAGAAAAAATATGAAAGTAATTGGGAAATTACCATATCTAAAATGTATTATGAACTTGGGTTTAAGTTTTTTAAGCATCTAAGAGGAAGTTTCTGTGGATTTATATATGAAAAAAAAACAAAGAAGTGGATTGTTTTTTCCGATCATATTGGCAGTAAACAGGTTTTTTTTTATGAAAATAACAATACAATAATTATTTCAAACAGTATTTCAAAGATTTATAATTTTCTTTCCAAATTTCCTATAAACCATACTTTATCAATTAACTCATCCTATATGCTGCTATCGTATGGTTTTATGATTGAGGACAATACATTATCTAAAAAAGTAAAAAGATTACTTCCTGGATATTTCCTTGAGTTTCGGAGTGAGGAAATACTCAAGGTAATAAAGTATCATGCTATAGATAATTTTCCTATTAAAATGAGCTTAAACGAATACATAGAGAACTTAGATTATTATTTTAAGTTAGCTATAAAGAGGCAATTTGATAAAGATGTAGAATATGGTTACCAACATGCAGTTTCATTGAGCGGTGGTCTAGATTCAAGAATGACTAGTTTGGTGGCAAACGAAAATGGATTTACTAATCAATTTAATTTTACCTTTTCTCAAATTAATTATTTAGATGAAATAATTTCTAAATCAATTGCTTCAGATTATGGTCATGACTATTGTTTCATTCCTTTAGATAACGGTGAATATTTATTTGATATAGAGAAAATAATAAACCTTAATGGGGGAAATTCACTATACAATGGTTTAGCTCATGCTTTTTATGGCTATGATAATCTAAATTTTGAAAATTATGGTATTAATCATACGGGTCAACTGGGTGACGTAATATTGGGATCATATAACAAATCTAAAGTCCAAAATAAAAACTGGGATCTAGGAGATGGGGCATATTCCTTAAGAATGATTAAAGAAATAAATGCAAAACCCAAATTGCGTTACAGCAATTATGAACATTTTGTTTTATTTAACAGAGGATTAATTGGTACAAATACCGGTCTCCTGGCGAGTCAAAGGTATACGGAGACCATGTCTCCATTTTATGATGTTGACTTTATGGATTTTGCTCTTTCAATACCAATTGAACTTAGATTTAATCACTACATATACATTAAATGGATTCTTGAAAAATATCCCAAAGCTGCAGATTATAAATGGGAAAAAACAAATGATAAAATAACTTCAAAACAATGGATAAAATACAAACACAGGTTATATACATTAAATGAGTTTAAGAATAAAACTTTCAATGAAATTTTAAAAAGATTGGGTTTGAACTCATACATTAAAGGTATGAATCCATTTGATTATTGGTACAAGTCAAATCCTAGATTGAGAAAATTTATAAATGAATATTATAATGATCATATTAACTTGGTCGCGGACGAAAAATTAAAGAAGGATATCAATTACGCATTCAAGAAATCAAGATGCTCTGAAAAATTGCAAGTTTTATCCTTGCTTGCAGCTATAAAGTTATTTTTTTGTAGCTGAAATAAGTAATCAAAAAAATTATATAACAAAAGTATTAATTTGTTTAAAAAGTAGAGTCTATAATTAATGTCAATTCGTGCCCCTGTAAGTGAGATAGGAAAAAGTACCATAATTTATGGCTTAGGAAGTATTTCCGCAAAAATAGCTGCTTTTATTCTGATTCCAGTTTACACTAAATTTTTATCTTCTGAAATAGTTGGTACCATTGCACTGATTGAATTGTTAGAAACTTTTTTTATTGGCATTGGGCAAATGGGAATAATTCAGGCTGTCTGGACATATATTCCCAGAGAAAAAAAATCTATGCAGCGTCAGATAATTTTTTCGGGATTCCTTGGGATCATAATTGCAAATATAATTTTTTTGTCGATATTTTTAATTTGGAGTTCAACTTTTTCAAAATTAGTTGGTTTAAATAAAGAAAACAGCTACTTATTCTATTTCGTAATAATTAACGTATTATTACAATTTGGTAGCATTTTCCAATTATCAATATTGCAATATCAAAATAGACCGATATCATATTTAGTATTGTCCATTGCCCAATTATTTGGTATTCTAATTATCTCCTCTGCCTTTATCATAAAATTCAAACTTGGTCTTTTTGGAGTTTTAGTAGCAAAGATGCTAGTGATGTCAATATCTTTTGTTTATTGCTCATATTCTATTTCCAAAAACTACATTTCTTACCCATCGGTAAAAGTATTCATTAGGCTTTTAAAATTTGGTTTTCCATTAGTGATACTAGGGCTTTCCGGAGCTATTTTACGTTTGTCCGATCGTTTTATTTTAACAATGTTTGTTCCATTAAGTGAAATAGGGATTTTTAGTATAAACTATAAATTCGGTATGTTGTTAAATATGTTTTTGGTTGCTCCAATGCTCAAGGGATTACTGCCTATGATATATAAAAATAGTCAAAATAAAGATATGTATCCGGTGTACAGGGATTTACTTTATTATTATTGCATTATTGGATGCTTTTTTATTCTGGGAATCACTTTTTTCATAAGTCCCATTATAGAGTATGTCTCAAGCTCAGAGTATCTGAAAATGACCTTCATAGTTCCGATAATAAGTTTAGCTTACCTATTTTCTGGATTTAGAGCCTTTTTCATGCCAATGATTGCAGGGACAAATAAAACAGACATTATTGGTAAATGGACACTTTATGGTATTATTATTTCTATTATACTGAACTATTTATTAATAGCTCAGCTCGGAATAATTGGTGCAGCTATATCAACGTTAATATGTTATTTTATTCATTCATTGATTAGTTATTTAATTTCGCAAAGTATCTTACAACTTGAATGGAGATTATTAAGAATTATAAAATTATTATTTTTAACGATTCTTATTTCCTCAGTTTTTTACGTTTTAACCATCATTTTAGATTTTAATCAAATATTTATTGGTTTGATACTAATAATAATTTTCCCATTCCTATTGAGGTTATTTAAAATTATCAGTGATCGTGAAATAACCGGCATGATTTCGATTTTTTTGAAAGTAAAAAATCAGATAAAATAAATTATGATAAAACCATACAGGCATACTGGAAATATAAAAGCAGGTCTTTTTATTATTGGTATAACTCTCATTATAAGCTTATTAACTTATACAAAGAATTTAATTGATGGCTTGCGTTCTGATAACAGAGAAATTGTTCAACTGTATGCAGAAATAATTGCCAATGCTGTGCAGGATGAAAATGATACTAATCTTGATTTTATTTTCGATAATATTATAAAAAAAGTAAAATTTCCTATTATTCAGACTGATCCTTCAAATGTACCTCAAATGTGGAAAAACTTACCAGAAAAAGTTAAAAATGATAGCAATGAGGTTCTAGATTACATGCAATCAATGGATATTATCAATGATCCAATACCCCTAGTTTATAGCGATCATAATATTGATCCATTTACCTTTGGATATTTACATTACGGGGATTCTATTCTCATAAGAAAACTTCAATGGTGGACCTATATAGAATTAATCGCAATTGGATTATTTATTTTACTGGGTTTTTCCGGATTTACATTTATTAGAAATAATGAAAAAAGACACATTTGGGTAGGAATGGCCAAAGAAACAGCCCACCAATTAGGAACTCCAGTATCAGCTTTAATGGGCTGGGTTGATTGGTTAAAGAAAAATCCGGAGAAGACACTACAAATTATTCCAGAAATTGAAGCAGATTTAAATAGGCTCCAGCAAATTGGACGGCGATTTAGCAAAATGGGGACGGATACAGAAATGTGTGAATTTGATCTATCAATAAAAATTACTAAGGTAGTTGATTATTTAGATAGCAGATTACCCTCCCTGGGCGGAAAGGTCAAATTGATTAATAATATCGAGCCGGGGATTTTGGTTGCCGGCAATGGATCATTATTAGCATGGTCAATAGAAAATATAATTCGGAATGGAATAGACGCTATCAGAAAAGACGATGGTGAAATAATTATATCCATGGAAAAAGATTCAACGGGAGTTAAAATTGAAATAAAAGATAACGGATGTGGTATTCCTAGAAAAGATTGGAGGAATATTTTTAGACCTGGTTTCAGTACTAAGAAATCTGGATGGGGTTTAGGATTGTCTTTATCAACTAGAATCATTGAAGAAATTCATAAAGGAAAACTTATTATTCAAAAATCATCTCCAACCCATGGTACAACTTTTCAAATCAGGCTTTAATAATTGTTCTCTAATATGATAAATTTCATACTATAAATAAAGGATTAATTGTGGAATTTTTATTTGCATCAGGACAGTCTGAACAATCAGCGGGAGGAGTTTTAGCTTTTCTTCCATTTGTTCTTATCATGTTTATTATTTATTTTTTAATGATTAGACCCCAAACCAAGAGACAAAAAGAGAAGCAGATAATGCGAAATAATCTAAAAAAGGGCGATAAAGTGATAACAATGGGTGGTATATACGGTACTGTACAGGGTTTTAAACAAAAAGGTAAAATGGCAATTTTAAAAATTGATAAAAATACAAATATTGAATTAAGTAAAACTGCAATTGTTGGATTAGCTCAGGAATTTTCAGATCAAGAATTAGAGCAGACAAACTGATGTCCGTACTTAATATTGTACATTACGGGGACCCAATCTTAAGAAAAAAATGCCTACCTGCAAATGATTTCACTATCCTAGACGATCTTCTTGAAGACATGTTTGATACAATGTATGAAGAAGAAGGCATCGGTCTAGCTGCTAACCAAGTGGGCGTGGATATTAATTTATTTATTATTGATATCAGTCACACAGATGAAACTGACGAACCAAATATTTTTATAAATCCTGAAATAATTATGAAAACTGGTGATAAAACTGTTTACTCGGAGGGGTGCTTGTCTTTACCTGGAGTAACCTTAGATGTATTAAGACCTGAAAATGTTATTTTACGGTACCAAACAAAAGATGAAGTTTGGCATGAAGATGAATTCTCAGGTTTGCTTTCAAGAGCGATACAACACGAAATGGACCATTTGAATGGTATATTTACAATTGACCGTGTAAGTGAGCTTGATAAAATCAAATATAAAAAAGATCTATTGAGCATTAGAGCTAATGCCAAAAAAATATCAACTCAACGGAAGACTGATACTAAAAATTTTATTCTCTAATTCTAAACTTTATAAATTCATGGGAATACTGTAATGCGCGTTGTGTTTATGGGTAATCCTAAATTCGGAATTTCTACAATTGAGTGCCTAATTAAAAGTAAACATGAAATTGTAGGTGTTGTCTCAAATTCACCAAAAAGAATTGGGAGGAGATTAGAACTTAAATACTCTGAGGTTGGATCTTTTGCATTAAAAAATAAGTTACCCTTAATTGCCCAAGATGATATCAACACAAAAAAATTCGGCGATAGGCTAGAAGAATTAAATCCGGACATTTTTATTGTAATTGGATTTAAAATGCTTGGAGAGGAATTATTAAAAATATCAAAATATGGTGCGATTAATTTACATCCATCGTTACTACCAAAATATCGCGGAGCTGCACCGATTCAGTGGGCTTTAATAAATGGAGATAATTTAACAGGAGTTTCTATATTTAAGATGAATACAAGTTTAGACACTGGAGATATCTTTATTAAACAAGAAGTGCCAATATTAAAAAATGATAATTTTAATTCTCTATCAAAAAAATTATCCAAAATTGGATCCCAACTAATAATTGATACATTAAACATAATTGATGGAAATAATTTTAAATTAATTAAACAAGATTCTAAACTGGTTTCCAAAGCTCCAAAAATCAGTAAAAGTATGACTAAAATTAATTGGGAGTGGAGTGCGGAAAAAATTCACAATTTGGTTAGAGGTTTATCTTATTTAGGTATGCGAACCCAAATAAAAGAAAAATCTTTACGCATTTTTAAAACTTCTTTAATTGAATCTAATTCTAATGCTCCTGCTGGAACAGTTATTCTGAGATCAAAAAATAAATTACTAGTTGCTTCAGGTCAAGGTGTCATAGGTATTGATGAGTTACAGGCAGATGCAAAAAAGAAAATGCCCATATCAGAATTTTTGAATGGCTTTAACATAAGAAAAGGTGATTTGTTCTGTTAATGATTAAAGATTATCGAAGTGCAAGTGTTCAGATTTTATTTCAGACAGAATTTCAAAAGCTGCAGCTTAATTATGTAAGGGGTAGTTTTTTTTTAAAATCAAATCTGAAAACATCAATTAAATCGAGGATAACTGTGCTAACTGATCAAGTTACTCGCCTGCGTCTTAGACTGGATTATATAATTAAGCATACCTCAGGCAAAAAAAAGAACCAAATTGAATTACGATTTTTAAGTATTCTGCGAATTGCAGTTTATGAAATTTTGTTTGATTATCGTGTTCCGAATTATGCTGCAGTAAGCTCTGCCGTTAACCTTTCAAAGCAGTTTGTTAATAAAAAATCAGCTGGGTTTGCTAATGCGGTTTTAAGAAAAATTATTAGACGTGTTGAATCCAATCCTAGATGGATTGAAAATTTATCATTACATAGAGAGTGGCATTCTTTACCAAAGTGGATTTTTGATAGATGGTCAAATAGATTTAATTCAAAGGATTTTAAAAATCTCATTTCTATTATTAACTCAAGTCCTTCAACTCACATTAGATTTGATTCAAATAGGATTAACAAAGAGGAAGTGATGCATAATCTATCAAAGAACAACATTATTACTGAAATAAGTGGTACCTTAGATAACTTTTTGAAGGTAAAAACAGGGATTTCGAGGTTGTTATCATGTCAATTATTTTCTGATGGGTTGATCTCAATTCAAGACCCTGCCGCGGGTGGTTGTGTAGAATTACTTAACCCTATGCAAGGAGAAATTATACTGGATGTATGTGCATCCCCAGGGACAAAAACCTTAATGATTGCAGAAAAGATGAAAGGAAACGGTTTTATCTTTGCATCAGATATTAGTTTAGAGCGTATAAACTATGGACGTAAAGATATATCACGACACGGGTATACAAATATCAAGTGGATAAAACAAAATGCTAAGTCTGATAAGTTTCGAATGGCAGATAAAATATTAGTTGATGCTCCATGCACCGGTACAGGAGTCTTAGCTCGCAGACCTGATATTCGATGGAGAAGAAAAAAAGAAGACGTCAGTAATTTTTCAAAAATTCAAATGGACATCCTTAATAATATTTCAAAATACTTGAAAATTAGAGGTAAGTTAGTTTTTTCAACATGCTCAATTGAGCCAGAAGAAAATTGGGGTATAATTAAAAATTTTCTAAGGTCAAATAGTAATTTTACTTTATTGCCATGTAACTCTTCCTTACCACAATCTTGGGTGAATAATCACGGATGTTTGGAAACATTGCCACATATAAATGGTGTTGATGGTATGTTTGCTGCTAAAATGATAAGAAATGATTAGAAATCTAACTATTTTTATTTTCTTTTTTTCAATTTGTTGTTTCAGCATAATTATGCTTTTAGATAAAGTTATTATGCCCAAATATATTAGACATGGAGATGTTCATTATATGGTCAATGTGATTGGGAAAAGTTTAAAATATTCCCAAAAAATCTTGATTTCAGAAGGATACAAGAGTCTTATTTCAGACACACTATATACAGCAAAATTCCAACCAGGAACTATAGTTGACCAATATCCTCTTCCAAATACTAGGGTAAAACAAGGTAGGACTGTAAGACTTAAGGTTGCCCAACCTGAGAAAATGGTTCCTATTCCTGATTTAATAGGTATGTCATTGCGAAGTGCTGAGTTGGCATTAAATCAAAATGGTCTTGCAGTAGACACTGTTTATAAAGAATATAATTCAGATGTCCCTTCTGGAAATGTCACTTGGCAATATCCAAAGGGTGGTGATTTATTAAATAGAGGTATGGGAATACATATGACAATAAGTCTTGGTGTCCCACCAAACTTTTTTCAGGTCCCAAATGTTTTCGGTTTAAGTAAAAAGAAAGCCGAGAGAGATCTCCAAAAAGCAGGATTTAAAATTGGGAAAATATATTATCGTCAAAATGAAGATTTAATTCCATATACTGTTTTAGATCAATCCATTCCCGCAGAAACAGTTTTGGAAGAGCCTACAGCTATTGATTTAACTGTGAGTGTTTTAGATATGCAGGACATTTTTAATCAAATGATTGACAATTGAAAAAATTACCCTTAAATGAAATTTTCAGAAAAGTGTTACATTTGTTTTCATCTGTAATTCCCCTAGGGTATTATTTTTTTCCTCAAGAAAAAAAAATAATTCTTTTTACTTTATTTATATTGATCATTTTTGCAATCTTGATAGAGTTTTTTAGATTTAAAAACTCATGGGTAAAAATATTTTTTTCAAAACATTTGCAGTTTATGATGCGTTCTCAAGAACGAAATGGGTTAGTTACTGGTGCAACTTGGCTTTTAATAGGTTCATTTATCACTATCAGTTTTTTCCCGATCGAGTATGCGATTCCTGCACTTTTATTTTTAACGATAGGCGATACCTTTGCTGCAATAGTAGGCTTGAGGTTTCCATTAATCCAAATCGGTCAAAAAACTTTAAGTGGTAGTATTGCAGGATTCACTATTTCATTAATTTTTGTTATATTAACAATTAAAGATGTAGCCCCAAATATTTTAATTTTGGGAAGTTTTTCTGCAATGATAGCAGAATGCGCTCCAATACCTCTGAATGATAACCTAACTATCCCCATTGTTTCAGGTTTTGTGATGTTTTTAGGTGCACAAATAATTTGAACTTTATAAATCCATCGTTACTTTGGCTTTTATCAGGTATTTCGATACCTATACTGATACATCTGTTGACAAGGTTTAAGTCAACTACAGTAGAATTTAGCACTGTGAGCTACATTAAGGAGTTAAAAACAAGTTCAATAAAAAAAATAAAAATCCAGCAATTTATTTTATTATTGCTACGGATTTTGTCGATAATCAGTTTGGTGTTAATGTTCGCACAACCTGTCACAAAGGGTATTGTCCCTGGTTTAATTGTATCAGAACAAAAAACGAGATTAGTTTTAATTATTGATAATTCTTCAAGTATGAATTCGGTAAAAAATGGAGAAACTTTACTAGAAAGATCAAAAAAAGGTGCAATTATGTTGTTACCAACTTTTGGTGAGAATACAAAGATCACTATAGCTCAGACTTGTCCCCGTAAAATTTTGTACACTGGTACACAACAAGATTCAAGATTAATCTCATCCATTAAAAACATAAAGAATACAAAAGAATTTGATGATATCTGGCATTTGATTGATTCTGTTGTGACGGACGGGGTATACGACGAGCCCGTAAAAGAGTGTGTAATTTTCAGTAATGTAACTTATGCACCAGATTCCCTTTTTCTAGCAAGAAATTTTAGATACGATTGGAAATTTTATTTTATAAATCCCGGAGAAACTATTGAAAATTTGGCTATCGAATCTGTTTCCACAATTAATCGGATCAAAACGCCAACTGAGCTAGTTAAAATAAATACAATTATTTCAAATTCAAGTGGTTTCTTAAAAAAAAATATTCCCATAGAGTTATTATTTGATCAAGATAGAGTTGGGCAGGTGCTTGCAGAATTTTACGCTAATTCAAATAAAGAATTTGTCTTTCAAGCTTACCCAGCGAAAAAAGGCATCATTGATGGCAGTATTATTTTGCCAGATGATGATTATTTAGAGGATAATAAGTGGTTTTTTTCTATGCCTGTAATGGAAGAAATAAAGTGTGGCATCATTGGAAGTAATGATGAAGAATTAACAATATTAGAAATGTTATTTAGATCTATAGATCCTAATAATCAGTTTTTATCTATTGAAACTAGATTGCAACCAGATATAAACAGACTTTTTATTGATGAGTTTGATGTGATTATAATTCATAATCCCCAGGAAATATCTGAAGAATCAATTAATGCTTTAGACCTATTTTTAAAAAATGGTGGTGGTGTGATATGGTTTCAAGGCAATAATAAAGAAATTTTTAATAGAGATTTAGTTAATCACTTGGGATTTCCCTATTTAAATGGTATCAAGAAATCTAAATCTGGAATTTTCAAGGTTGATTATAATATGTTTAATTCAGACCTCTTATCAAATCTGCAAGTGAGAAATCTTCAAAACGAATTGCCTGAAATATTTTCTTATATCGATATCGATATAACAAAAAGGCAAAAAATCCATATGAGTTTAAACTCAACAGATCCCTTATTATTAGAGTTCTCGAAAGGTAGTGGCAAAGTTTTCTATTTTACCACTCTACTTGATTTAAGATGGAATGATTTTCCTGTAAGAGCTATACTTATTCCATTGATTCATCGCTTATTAATTCTGACAGGAACAGATGAAATAAATACATCTCCAGTGGTTGTAGGCGAATCAAAATGGATTTCTTTACCGCAAGATCATATTAGAAATACTTGGAAAGTAAAATCTCCTTCGGGGATACAGACGTTAATAGTACCAGATTTTAACAATGAAAGAATATTAATATCAGAAACAAGAGAATTAGGAATCTATCGAGTTTACTCAAATGAAAATTTATTTTCCTCTTTTCCAACAAGGTTACACCACAATGAATACATCAGAGATATTTCTATTAAATCATCGGTAAATAACTTTTTATCTGAGGATGATATAAAATGGGTGAATCTTGAAGGCGATATTGCATCGGCTTTCTCAGAAATTCGTAATGGAAAAGCACTATGGAAAACCTTCTTGCTTCTGGGGATAATTTTATTAATGATTGAATCACTCATAGGCAGACCAAATCCATCAAAGATGAAAATTGAAAAACTAGATGCCTAATCTAAAAGACTATGATCAAGAAAAAGCTCTAATTGTTGGTGTCCGAAGACAATACGAGGAAGAGAAAAATATTAAGGAAAATTTAGATGAGCTTGAGCTCCTCTTAAAAACTGCTGGAGCATCAGTTGAGAAAAGGGTAATTCAAACAATTAAAAACATAAATTCATCAACTTTTATCGGAAAAGGTAAGGCCAAACAGATTATAGAAGAAGCGGAGAATTTAAAAATAAATATAATTGTTTTTGATGATGACCTTACTCCTGCACAAATAAAGAATTATCATCAAATGTCAAAAATTATAAAAGTAATGGATCGTAGCGGACTTATTCTTGATATTTTTCAAAAGCATGCACGCACAAAAGAAGCGAAGACCCAAGTAGATTTAGCATATTTGGAGTATTTATTGCCTAGACTAACACGTCAATGGACACATTTAGAGAGGCAAATGGGAGGGATTGGAACCCGTGCGGGTATGGGTGAAACTCAAATTGAAATTGACCGAAGACTGGTACGGAATAAAATTTCCAAATTAAAAAAAGAATTAAATCGAATTGAAAAAGAACGTTCAGTGCAAGGGAAAGATCGTAAGAAAGAATTTCGAGTTGCATTAGTTGGTTACACAAATGCTGGGAAATCTACATTATTCAAAGCTCTGACTGGATCAGATGTGTTCATAGAAGATCAACTATTTGCAACATTGGACACTACAATCCGCAAGCTAAAGTTTGACCCCGTTCACGTACTTTTACTCAGCGATACCGTAGGTTTTATCAGAAAGTTACCACATGGTTTAATTGCATCTTTCCGTAGTACCTTAAAAGAAGTGCAAGAAGCCGATTTAATAATAAAAGTATTTGATATAAGCTCAAATCAAATTGTTGAACACATGAATACAATTAATGATGTATTAAATGAATTAAACACATCCTCTGTTGAGAGTATTATTGTATTAAATAAAGTGGATAGTATTCAGGATATGAGTTTAATAAATAAACGGAAAAGACAATTTCCTGATGCTATTTTAATTTCTGCAATGCAACACCTGCGAATTTCTGAACTAAAAAATCGTATTATTTCCCTTATGGAGAGGAACTTTAAAACAATCGAAATTGTACTGCCTTATGATAAAGGACGTCTTATAAATCAGGCACAAGTTGGAGTTGAGGTTTTGAATCGTATTTACGATGAAAATGGTATTAAACTGGTTATACGCGGTAGTAAGTCAAAAATTGATAAGATTCTGATGAGCAATATAATGCCATAAAATCCTATTTCTCAGTTACTATATTTTCATTTATTGCACTTTTTACTTTTTTTTCTAGATAATTTTTAAAAAAAAGGTTTAGAAATGGTAAAAGTCGAAGTTTTCCCGGTATATATATTGTTTTTTTTTCATCTAAAATTGCTTGGATAATTTTTTCAACGCAATTGTTTAAACTAACTGATTCCTTAGTATGTTTTTTTGATGTGTTTGTATTTTTACTTCCATCAAAGTCATAAGCATTATTTCTAAGGTTTGTTCCTCTTATCCAACCTAAAACGGCCTCCATCACAGTTATTTCACCTCTATGTTCCATTGCTAGGGTAGATAAAAATCCATGGAGTGCATGTTTTGAAGCAACATATCCAGAGTGATTTGGGAAACCGATTAATGCTTGAGCAGTAGAGGTACTTACAATTTTTCCATTTGTAGTTTTTAAGTGCGGTAAAGCGGTGTAGCAGCAATTTACAGCTCCAAGATAATTAACTTTTATCAAATCATCAAAAAATTCAATGTTTGTAATTTTTTCAAATTTAGACCACATACTTATCCCTGCATTTAGTACTAAGCAATCGATTTTACCATATAATTCTATGGTTTTTTCAATCATTTTAGCACATTCTTTTAAAATTGTTACATCAGTTTGAATTGCAAACGATGAGCCACCAAAAGATTTTATACTATCGCTAAGTGAATCAATTTGGTCTTTACTCCGAGCGGCACAAACTACATGTGCACCATTTTTTGCTAAGGATTTTGAAAGTTGTTTTCCAATACCAGAGGAAGCACCTGTAACTATGAATACCTTACCTTTTATTATCAATGTTTGAGGTCCTATAAGTAGTAAAGATTAATCATGGAAAATATTGTTTTTTATGCCAAATATATTATGGGGGTCATGTGCATTTTTAATATTTTTTAATAGCTCGATACTACCTTCGGATATTGTTGCTTGCATGAAATCTTTTCTTAATTTTCCAACACCATGGTGATGTGATATAGATCCTCCGCTAGTTATTATAGCTTCTCTCATAGAATGTTCTATTTCATGAAATTTGCCAATAGCATTTTCTATCCCTTTCACGCTGATAGCAAACATAAAATAAATGCAAACTCCTGTGTGATAAATTTGAGGTATTCGATACGAAATATAAGGCTTCCCGGGGATATCATACTTTTCATGCATTTCATGCAACCGTTTATTTACAGCATCGCATACATCATGTATTTTAGTCCATGGAACGGAGGTCTCCATTGTTTCACCAATGATATGGTAGGCACTCATAAAATCTCGTATATATGCAATTGCAAATGTGAGGTTATAACCTCGCTTTCCATTTTCCCGGCCTGCAATGATGCCATTATATTTCTTGGTTAACAATTTTAATTTATTTAGTTGATGATTCACGTCAGCCTTATTGCCTTCAATTTTAAAAGAAGCTCCAACCATTTTGCTAGGATCAAATCCTTTTATTTTCAATACAAAAAACTTTTCGATTTTTTTCAACCAAATATCTAACCCTTTTGATCTTTCCTTAAGTGCTTGGCCAAATCTGAACTGTGCGTTATCCATGAGTCTTGCACTCGCTGGGATAAACTCACTTTCAGATAGTTCTTTCATGAATGCAACACCTGTCTCCCAATCGTGAAAGACCGCAGAATTATACTCTTGTATTCTAGGTGTTTTGTGCACTTTTAAAGTTGCTTTAGTGATAATGCCAAAGTTACCCTCTGAACCAAGTAAAATATTTTGAGGTTTAATTCCAATAGAAGCTCTTGTGATTGGTCTTATTTGCTCAACAGTACCCTTGGGAGTGATCATTGTAACATTTTCTATAATATCTTCAATATTACCATAGCGATTTTTCTTCATCCCGCTTGCATTTGTAGATATCCAGCCTCCTAAAGTTGAAAATTCAATGCTATCTGGCTCATGTCCAACGGTTAAACCATCTTTAAGAAGTAATTCTTCCAGTTTTTTTCCAGTTATACCAGCTTGCACTGTAATTCTCCGATTATGAATGTCGATCGATTCTATTTCATTCATACGTCTTGTATCAACCGCTACAACCATACGTTTTTCATTAATTGGTATTTGCAATGCGTTACTTACGCTTGTTCCTCCACCATAAGGAATCAGGCAAACATCGTGCTTAATTGCAAGTTGAATTAATTTTTCAGCTTCTTCATGAGACTCCAAATAAAACACCATATCGATAATTTTATCAATTGAAGAATACATTGCTTTGTGCACCTCATCAGTAGTTTGTCCTTGGCTATGTAGCAGGCGTTCACCATTATCAAATGTATATCTGTCCTTTGAAAAATTTGATTGGATCGAATTATAAAAAGGTTCGTTTATTTTTGGATCTTTTACGATTTTATCATCATTTTCTTCAAGTTTATCATCAGGGTCAATTGAAACTCCAAGCATTTCTTCAACATATGGTATAAAGTCAGGCATCTTTATGCCACATATTTCGTACCTTTTACCGGTCATTGAAACTGATCTATCTTGATTAAGAACGAATTCCGAATCTTTATATCCCCATCTGTGCCCCCAATTCATATTGTTTTTAGCATAAAACTTTTCTTTTTCATTCATATAACTGCTCGGCTTTTTTTTTAATTTTTTTTTCTAATACTGAGGTCATATTTTTTACAGCTAGATCCATTTTTTTTCCGTTTTCATTGGTTTCAGCTAGAAAAGAATCCGGATAAAGTGGCTCTAAAATATATATGTGAATTCTAGTTGGCCAACTAAAAAAAACTTTACCTCTTGGCCAGATCTTATGTGATCCAAATATGACTGCTGGCAAAATCGGCTTATTTAGGTTTAACGAAAAAATTGCTGGACCTTTCTGGAAAGGTAGAATTTCTCCAGGCTCGCCTCGTGTCCCTTCTGGAAAAATTATAATGTTCCTCTGATTATGATTCATAAATGCATTACACAATTTGATTGTGCCCTCTATGGGGAATTTCCTTATTCCATCAACTTTACGATCAATTGGAATGAGATTCATCACTGTATTTACCAGAAAACGTTTTACTTTGCTATCAAACCAGTAATCCTTAGCAGCTAGCATCCCAAAATAATTAAAGCTTTTTTTCGAAGCTACAGATAACAAGGCTACATCCATATGACTATTGTGATTACTAGAGAAAATAAAAGAGGAATTTGGTATGTTTTCCCTGCCATGAACTGTTATGGGCGCATAAAAAGTAAAGACAAGTTTGCTATAATAATAGAACAAACTTTTCCAAATCTTATAAAAAAATGACTGTTCACCCAAAAGGTAAAAATATTTAGGATTTTGGAGAACATCCATTTGTGAGATTATTTTCTGCCATACTTCATATGGGCATCAGTCCAGGTATGAGAACCGATAGCACAAATGAGTGAAATTTCAAGCGCAAGTGTAGCTCCAGCTATTATTTCTGCGAGTTTTCTTGATGAATTTTCTCCGCCACTACATCCAAGAAGCTCAAGATTCTTATTTTGCATTTTTAACCTAGTTCCTCCTCCAATAGTTCCAACTGTGAGGGAGGGAAGAGTTAATTTAAATTTAAGTCCATCTTCTCTTTTCTCAAGGCCTATGTGGCCAATGCTATTTTCTGCTACGCAGGCAGTGTCTTGCCCCGTAGCCAGGTAGATTGCGGTTAATGCATTAGAAACATGAAGGCCATTTCCAAAAATACCTGCCATACTTGATACGATGGGATAGAAGTTCCAAGAATCAAATAAGATATCTGGGTCCATTTTTAATATTCTTTTCATCACACTATTTTTTATTGTTGTTTCTGCTGTAACCCCGTGTCCTCTTCCTAAAAGCATATTTCTTACGGAAGCTTTCTTATCACTATTAATATTTGATTCAAGAAAATAATTTTGGTTTGTTTTTTTATAAATATACTCGCAAGCGACTTTTGCAGCTAAAGTAACCATATTTTGTCCTGCTGCATTGCTTGTATCCATTACAATATCTAGGACGACATAATTTTGGACAGTATACTGATCGATTCGAATTACTTTGCCATGATTTGTTGTACTCTCAGCAGCATTTATTATTTCTTTTTCATTTTTTGAGACCCATAATTGAAACTCAGAACTTTGTTTAATATTGTCAAACATAAAAACAGGTGCTCTTGACAACTCCTGGCGAAAATGTTTCACGATAGTACCACCACAAAGCGAAGAAGCATACATACCTCTATTCATCGAAAGAGCTAGAGTGCCCTCAAGAGTACAAACTGGAACACAAAATTCACCTGAGGCATAAGTTCCATCCAAAAGCATTGGACCTACGATTGCCATGGGAATTTTCAGGAATCCAATGTGATTTTCAATTATCCCCTGAAGGTCTTCTACTTTATCAGAAACTGAGTCGTCTAAATCAATGCCTGAAAATGATTTAACCCATTTTCTCCTAGCGATGGTATCCTCGGGCAAGTAACCCCGGGGTATACCTGTATTTCGAACATCGTTATTATCTGACATAATTTATTCACCTATTACTTTTTTCTATTGCAACGGGCAGGGTGCTTTCCAGGACCGCTCTTTGTTTAATAGAACGGTGGGCGCCTCTCATTAGCAGCAAACTTCCTTTACTAAACAAAAAATATTGTAAAGAAGGCATGTTTTTTGAAAATGAAGTACAGCTCCCAATAATTATTACTGTCGATCCTGAAAATGCAGATCCTGCCCGCATTTCTTCATAAAACCTAGTTAGAAATATACCTAATCACAATTCTCAGAATAAATATTTTTTATAAAATAATTACTTTTTATTCTTCCAAATATCTTAAGGCTGCTGCAACACGAGTAGTTGGTTTTCTACATGAAAAATCTTGGCAGACATATATTGTTGGCTTCTCATCAATCATTTTTTGATTTTTTATCCAAGGGGCTAGTTTATACAGTCCATCTTCTAAATCCGTATCATTAAAAATAATCACATGATTGGGTATGTATTGCTCTTGAATTTCCTCAATTATTTTTTTAGTGCTTTTCTTTTTTCCTGGACCAACAACCACGATTTCTTTAGTTGATTTAATATCAAACATAAATGCTGTTAGCATATGAGACATGGTAGTAGGTGCATTCTTTACTTTATCAGTAAAAGTTCGAAATGTGCCTGTAGCATTATCGATCCATTTTAAATCACCAGTTAATCTATTTAGCCTGATTAAGTTCATAGCTGCTACAGAATTACCTGATGGAATCGCGCCATCGTAGCTATCCTTAGCTCTTACGATTAATTTTTCCGCATCATGTGCACCAATGAAAAACCCTCCGCTGTTTCCATCATAAAAATCCTCAAACATTTTAGAACTTAAATCAATTGCTTGTTGAAGGTATTCTGATTTAAAGGTTGTTTCGTACAGGTTCAATAAACCCCATACAAAAAAACTATAATCATCTAAATGAGGGGCATGACTTGCATTCCCATTACGAAATCGTTTCTTTAATTTTCCATTTTCATCTTTTAATTCCCTCAAAACAAATTTTGCTGCTTTCTCTGCTGCATTAGTGTATGTTTGATTTTTAAGTATCCTACCCCCAAGAGCAAGGGAGGCTATCATCAATCCATTCCAATCTGTAAGGATTTTATCATCTTTTAATGGACGAATTCTTTGCTTGCGTAGTTCGAAAAGTTTTTTTCTGCTCATTTCAATAAAAAGTTTTATTTTTTCGATAGTCATACCATTCTGTTTGGCTAAATCTTGGATATCATGTTCGTAAAAAGGTATGTTATATCTATTTGTTTTTCCTGTGGCTTCATCCTCAAAATTTCCCTCTAACCTAAAATTGTATAGTTTTGCTAATAATTTTCCGTCATTTTCCCCAAGCTCTTCAATCAATTGGTCATAGCTCCAGGTATAGAATTTCCCTTCCTCTCCTTCACTATCAGCGTCTTCTGCTGAGAAAAATCCGCCTTCAGGGTGAGTCATATCTCTTAGAACATATGTGTAAATTTCTTCTGCAACTTCTGCATAATAATTATTTTTGGTGAGATGATAAGCCTCCAAATATGCCATAGATAGCATTGCTTGGTCATATAGCATTTTTTCAAAATGTGGTAGAAACCATCGCGTATCTGTTGAATAACGGTGGAATCCTAATCCAATGTGGTCAAATATTCCACCAAAGCGCATTTTTTGCAATGTATGCTCTGCCATTTTTAGAGAAGTGGAGTCCTTAAAAATTTTACTATACCTAATTAGAAAAATGAGGTTGTGAGGAGAAGGGAATTTTGGAGCCTTACTAAATCCGCCAAAATTTGGATCATATACAGCAGCAAATTGATTGTAGGCTTTATGGAGCATTTGTTCATCCCACTCTTCTTGAAGTTTATTAGAATTATTTTCCTGAAGATACTTTATAACTTTTCCAGTGGTTATTTTTATTTCTTTTTGTTTGTTTTTCCATGCGTTTGCAATCGATGGTATTAACTGCAACATGCCAGGCCTATTGCCCCTACCATTTTTGGGGAAATAGGTACCTGCGAAAAAAGGTTCCTTTTCTGGAGTCATTATAATTGTCAATGGCCAACCACCTCTGCCGGTCATTGCTTGACAAACCGACATGTAAACATGATCAATCTCTGGTTTTTCCTCTCTATCAACTTTTATGTTGACGAAATTTTCATTCATTAGCGAGGCCACAGTTGAATCCTCAAAAGACTCATGTTCCATTACATGACACCAATGACAGGTTGAATAGCCAATAGATAGGAATATAGGCTTATTTGCTTTTTTTGCATTTTCAAAGGCTTCTGGAGACCATTCGTACCAATCAACTGGATTATTAGAGTGCTGAAGGAGATATGGACTTTGAGAATTCGAAAGCCTATTCTGTTTATTTTTTTTTTGCTTCATTGTTTCTACCTCTCCTGAACAAGAAAAAAAGATTAAAAAAAAGAAAATCGATGAATAAAAAATATTTTTTTTCAACACTATTAGTCCAATTATACACCTAAAATAGCTTAGTGTTTAAGATTCCAAATTTAAGATTTGCTCTGTCACAATATAACTTTATTAGTACCAAAATATCCTTAAAATTTTGTTAACTATGATATATCTAATAGGAATAATAACTTATTTAATTCTATTATTACTAGTCGGGTTATATAAGGTGCGATCTGTAAAAAACAGTAATGATTTCATGCTTGCAGGTCGAACCTTACCTTGGTACATACTTGTGGGGACATTATTAGCCACATGGATGGGTAGTGGTTCACTGTTTAGTGGCGCAGGGCTAGGATATCGTAATGGATTAGCGAGTTTATGGTCTAGCGGAGGTGCTTGGCTAGGGATTGCGCTGATATATTTTATTGCAAAGAGAATAAGAAACATTGAGAAAGTCACAGTTCCTGAAATATTTGAATTAAGATACGGTAAAATAGCTGCGATCTTTTCCTCGCTAATAACTGTAATTGCATACACAACCATTGTTTCTTATCAGTTTCGTGGTGGAGGAAATGTTCTTGCTGTAATCTCAAATGGTATGATTAGCATACAATCAGGTATAATTATTACTGCTCTTTTTGCAATCTCATATACAGCCATAGCGGGAATGTTTTCAGTCGTTTATACCGATGTAGTGAATGGTATTCTAATGGGCATTGGGATTTTATCCACCCTCGTATTTTTAGTTTTGCAAGTTGGCGGATTGGAGGAAATTATAAATATTGCAAACTCGGTTAACAAATGGCAATTGTTTGGAAATTGGCATAAAGAGAGGACAGGGTATGTATCAGGTCCTATTATCGCAATCAGCTTTTTTGTGCCAACAATGCTTTTATTAATGGGTGATGCAAATATGTATCAGCGAATTTTCAGCTCCAAGGATAGTGCTTCAGCTAAAAAGGCAGTTTTCTTTTGGATAATTGGTGTTATAATTTTGGAGTCATCAGTATCAATGCTTGGTTTAACAGGTTATGTAGCTACAACCAAAGGTATCATTCCCGATATAGTAGCAGGTGCGCAGGAAAGCTTAGTTGAGCGAAGTCCAAGTGCTATGCTTGAGGCACGCCAAGCAGGAAGCGAATCTATCATTCCCACTATTGCTCGTTTTGCAGGTTTGCCACTGGTTTTGGGTGTTTTATTAGTTTCTACAATGATGGCAGTAATTGTTTCTACAGCTGACTCTTTTTTA
>MDSW01158855.1_pt1 | contig 31489 bp, 31 predicted proteins | sample 811171 | NCBI WGS metagenome assembly MDSW01 (sample SAMN05326641, study PRJNA326480) | marine metagenome | isolation source: seawater | place: Atlantic Ocean: North West | collected 2012 | reverse complement strand
TGTTGACATTGACACAGAACAAGAAATGCTCGGCTATGGAATTGGAATAATCATGCTAAACATTGGAATGTACTTTGTAGCCCCAGCAGTTGTCATAATTGCACTCAAAAATAGAAGAAAATAATCTTTAAGTTATTATATTCTAAAATATATTCATCATCATGAACGTTGAATATGAAGAATTTGAAAATATAGAAGATATGTTCATGTATCTTGCATCAGTTGCACCACCCATGAAAAATACAATGCCAATAAATTCGTACAAAGGATATGTCTGTTCTTTTATCCCATTGAGTCCAACTGGCGGTGATACATTTTTGATGTTATATGCAAAAGGTGAATTAGAAAATGGAATTCATGAATTCGATGTTGTGTCAAGAAGTATTACAAAAGTTGAAGCAGTTGAACGTGCCGACAAACAATATTTTATCTCAATAACACCAAAAAGAAATACAATTGCAGATAAAGCAATAGAACAGATTTAATTTTTATCGTGTATAATCTGGAGCAGCAACAGATCTACTTCTTGCATATTTTTCTACAATATCCTCAGGTAAACGACCATTAAAGAGGTCTTTACACAACCCTCTAAGATATCGCATAATTGCCCATGTTCCTGCCTTGAGAATTCCATACATGAAAATTTTCATTGGTGGACCGTATGTTTTATTTCTAAGAATTATTGGAATTATATCATTAATCACACGGAGGTTATTTTCCCAGCATTTCCAAAATAGTGTAAATTGTGCCTCATTCAAATTTCCAAAATGCATCGAGTTTTTCTCACTAAAGTCTTGGTATAGTAATGGTGCAACCAATCCTCTGAAGTTTGTGGCTCTAAAGTCTTGCATCATATCAATTGTATATTGAGTTTCATCAGGAGTTTCATCAGGCCATCCAATTATGATTGTCGCAGCTGGGAACCAATGGTTTTCATTCATTATTTTTGCACCTTCTCGAACAACCCAACCCCACTCATCAACTGAAAATGGTTTTGTTTTTACTCCAAGATGTTTTTTTACCATTCTTGGTGCTACTGTTTCAATCCCTAAGTTGGTTGACAACCATCTTCCATTATTGTGCATTCCATTAATTTCTGATATATCGTGTAAAAGTTTGGGGTCTGCTGCTATTGCAGAGAAAGTCATATGAGTAGTTCCAATAAAGTTTGCACCTAAGTTTTTTAATGCTTTCCAAAGTTCTGTAATTGCATCATAATTTGGCTGGAAATCTCTACTTTCACATCCATAAAGTAACATTTCGTCTGAATGTAACCAAACAGAATCAAATCCATAATCAAGATTCATCTTTGCTTCTCTAACTAATCTTTCAACTGGTAGATCCTTTTTAGAGCGCTTGTTGACATCACAAAAATCGCATCCTCTACCACATCCTCTCATTGCCTCAATCAATGAATTTACAGTAGGACCAGTAATTTCCGGAATATTTTGAATATTTTTTACAAAACAATGCATCATTTCTGGTGCTTCACCTGATTCTAATTCATGAAACAAATCTAACGCAAGCTCATCTGCTTCACCAACCACAACTGTATCTATTCCATGAACTTTCATTCTATCTGATTTTGCTAATTCCCATGCTCCATTTCCACCAACTGCAACTTTGAAATCATATTTTTTCTTTAACTGAATTATGTCAGCACACATCTTTTTGAATTTCATTGCAACATAGGATAGTTTTTCTGGAGCCATTGTAGTTGTAACTGGAGCCATTCCAAGTGGATCCATGACATTAATTCCAACCACTTTGGTATCTGGTCCAATTGATTTTGCTAAATAATCTGGGTTTGCAACAAATACTTCATCTTTTTTGTAACCCTGATGTAATGCAGCCTCAACTCTTCTTAGACCTACTTGTGCAACTTTGGCTTCTCCTGTAATAGTATCAGTTTCTACTGGTGGGCAAAACACTTTATCAAAGACCCATTCTGGTAGAACTTCGTATGGTCCACATGCAATAAATCCATAAAGAAAATTTCCTCTATAATTTGTCATCAAACTTCTATCAGCAGTAAGAACAATTCTTTTTCCGTTCAACGTTAACTTCAACATTTTTGTATGATATATATGATTTACGAGAAAACTGACGTTTAACTAGTAAAAAATTATTTTTTAGCGTTCTGATTGGCTATTTTAGCAGCTACTGCACCTGCACCTATTCCATTATCTATGTTAACAACCGAAAGACCTAATGAGCAACTTTGAAGCATTGACGCTAATGCTGCTATTCCTTTCTCACCATATCCATACCCAACAGATGTTGGAACCCCTACTACTGGGACATTTACCATAGATGATACAACTGAAGCTAACGCACCTTCCATTCCGGCAGCTACAATGATAACATCTACATCTTTTTTAACAAATTCTTTCAATATAGGAAATGTTCTGTGTAATCCTGCAATTCCAATATCATAACTTGTAATGCATTCACAATTCATAGACTCACACATGAGTTTGGCTTCTTCTGCAATACCAATATCTGATGTTCCGGCAGTAATTATTCCAATTTTACCTCCAGATTTTTTAATAGTTTTTCTAAAAATTAAGGTAGTTGTTGTATTTTTTCCTTTTTTTATTTTATAATTATTTTTTTTAGAAAAATTTATCACTTTTTGATAATCTTTTTTCTGAATTCTTGAAACTAAAACACTGTCTGATTTTTTTAACACTTTTGAAATAATTTTTTTTATTTCTACTAGCTGTTTTTTCTCTGCAAAGATTACTTCTGGTATACCTTTTCTCATTTTACGATTAATGTCAATTTTTGCAAACTTTTCTACTTCTTCAATTGAATATAATTCCAGAAGCTTCTTAGCTTTACTTACTGAAATTTTACCTTGATTTAATGATTCTAAGACTTCTGAAATATCCAATTCTTTTCTTACTGTATAATGAATTTAGAAACTGTTTATACATTTATGCCTGATATTGCATCTTTAACGCTTTTCACACCTTTTTCAAACCAATCCTTCTCATTATCATTTAATTCAAGCTCAATAATTTTCTCTACACCGTTTTTACCTAGTACTGCAGGAACTCCAATTGAAACATCAGAATAACCATATTCCCCATCTAAGTATGTAGAGACTGGCATTACTTGTTTTTTATCATTGACAACATTATCTATCATTGCAGAAATTGCATTTCCAGGTGCATGAACTGTAGCACCTTTTAGTTTGATAACCTCAGCTGCAACATTTTTTGTTAACGTAAAAATACTATCAAGTTTTTCTTGAGGAAGAATTTCTGATAGAGGTTTTCCAGATATTTTTGCAAGTCTGGTTAATGGAAGCATATTTTCTCCATGTTCACCAATTACTAATGCATCAATTTCTTTTCTTGAGGAATTAGTTTCTTCATGAATGAATTGCTTGAATCTTGATAAATCCAGCATTCCACCCATTCCAAAAACTCTGCTTTTTTCAAAATCAGAAGTTTTGAAAGTTATGTATGCCATTGGGTCTAATGGATTAGTTACGGGGATTATAAGCGAATCATCAGCATATTTTTTGATATTTCCTACAACATCTTTTACAACTCCTGCATTAATCTTCAGTAAATCCATTCTTGTCATTCCAGGTTTTCGTCCGGCACCTGCAACAACTACGACAATTTTTGAACCTTTCATATCTTCATAATTATTCGAACCTTTGATTTCAACGTCAATGCCTTGCTCGGATAACATATGATTGATATCCATTGCTTCGCCTTGTGGTAGTCCTTCTGCAATGTCTAAGAGAAGTATTTGTTCATCTAACTGCTTTAGTGCAGAAAATAGTGCTGCGTCTCCACCCACTTTGCCTGCTCCTATTATTGTAATCATATATGCGCTCAAGATTTTGATTAATTAAATCTTAGTTTGAATTACAAACAGATTTTTATGTATTTTTGATAATCATAGTTTATGGTTCTAATCATAGATGCACAGATTGCTGGAATATCAGGTGATATGATGCTATCATCATTAGTAAGTCTTGGAGCAAATAAATCAAGAATTATTGAGGGTATCTACACCGCAGAATCACTTTTAGATAATTCTAAGATTACAAATATTGATTTTGTATCTGTACAAAAAAATGGAAAAGACGCAATTCAGCTAGTTTTAGAAATTGATGAGAATATTCATGAAAGAAAGGGCATTGATGTAAAGAATTGTATTATAGAATCATCAAAAAAAATTGGATTATCTAAATCTGGTGTGAATTTTGTAACGAATACAATTAACACTCTAATTTCTGCAGAATCTAAAGTTCATGGAGAACCAGAATCATCGGTTCATTTCCATGAGGCAGCAAGTATTGATACAGTAGTTGACATTCTTGGTACAGCAATCGCTTTAGATGATTTGAATTTATTTAATGATGAAATAATTTGCTCACCTGTTGCAATTGGTGGCGGTAGTGTAAAATTTTCACATGGTAAAACATCAAATCCTGCGTATGCAATTTTAGAAATTTTCAAAGATTCTGAAATAATTATTCAAGGTGGAACTATTACAGATGAGTTAACCACTCCTACGGGAGCAAGTATTTTGGTTAATTTGGCAAAAATATGTTCTGAATTTTATCCACCAATAAAGATAACTTCTCTAGGATATGGTGCAGGAACAAAAGATTTTGGAGAATTTGCTAATGTCCTAAAAATTGTAAATGGGAAAGCTAAAACCAATCTAGTCAAAGATACAGTTCAGATCCTAGAAACTAATGTAGATGATGTATCTGGAGAAGTCTTGGGAAATATGATTGAAAAAATCATGTCAAATGGGGCAAAAGATGTAACGATTACTTCTGGAATTACAAAAAAAGGTAGACCAACTCAATTGATATCTGTAATATGTGATTCAGAATCAATGAATACTATTTTGGAATTATTAGTTGCTGAAACCAAAACTCTTGGTGTCAGAATTAGAAATTCAGAGAGATATGTTGTTCCTAGATCAATTGAACAAAATACAGTGGAAATTGATGGTCATAAATTCTCAGTTCATTATAAAATAGTTAAGGGTAATTCTCATTTCAAGATTGAATTTGAAGATATAAAATCTATATCAAATTCATTAAGTATGTCGTTTAATCAAACTGAAGAGTTACTTAGAGAAAAAATTAATCAAATAAGAAAATGAAAAAATATCAAGATTTACTTAATTGGTTTAGTAACAAAAATAGTGTTTTAATATCATTATCTGGGGGCGTTGATAGTGCATTAGTGGCGTATGCTGCATTTGAGGAAATTGGAAAAAATGCAATTGCCGTTACTGCTGATTATAAAACATTAGCACAAGATGAATTAGATTCTGCAAAAAAGATTGTACATGAAATAGGAATTAAACATATGATAATTAGTTATGATGAATTAGACAATGAAAACTTCGTCAAAAATGATAAAAATCGATGTTTTTATTGCCGTGATGAATTATCTGAGAAACTACTGATCCTATCAAAACAACTTGGTACTGAAGTAATTGTTGATGGTACTCATACAGATGATCTAGGAGATTACAGACCTGGAATTGAGGCATTACATAAAAATGGAATTAGAAGTCCATTACTAGAAACAAATTTTACAAAACAAGACATTCGTGATCAAACTAAAATCATTGGTTTATCAATTTATGATAGACCATCAAATTCATGTTTAGCATCTAGGATTCCTTGGGGACAAAGAGTTACTGCAGAAAGATTAGCAAGAGTGGAAATGGGTGAGTTGATTATTAAACAAAGTATAGATACAAAACAAGTTCGTGTTAGAGACTTGGATGGTATTGCAAAAATTGAAGTTGATATTGATAAGATTCCATTACTTAGAGATAATCAAAAAATAGAAGAGATTTCAGAAAAATTACAGATGCTTGGATTTTCTTCTGTTCAAGTGGATTATGATGGGTATATGCCTGGAAAAGTAAATTTCTAAAAATTATTTAATCTAAATTTTGTTTTAGTGGTGATAATAATGATTGAAAGTATTGCAATGATTAAAACAAACTGTGTAATAGTACCAAATTCTGGAATTACAAACGTACCAATAATTTGAATCAAATTATCACCACTTTTAATTGGAATCTGAATTACTCTAGATTCGTCTGTTGATTCAAGGTCTAGAAATTCTGTTTGTACTGGCTCATTTACCTGTAAATTATAGACTATAATTATGAAATCTTCATTGGTACCATCAGGTTTAATTGAATCTATATAATTTCTATTTAGCTCTAATGTGATCGAGCCATCAGAGGTTGTGTTAATGTTGATGTCTAATCCTAAATTTTCTTGATTTAGTAAAATTGATTGTACGGTACCACCTTTCATTGTATATGGAACATCGAATGTACCTTCATTGGGAATTTCTACTTCTTGATTCAGGAGAAATGTGTCTTCTTTCACCTGACTAAAAAATGTAAAATTTGTTTCTGCAAACATTGTACCATAAGAAGCTCTTATTGATACATCTCCATCATTTGACCATAGTGGGCCTGATGCAACAAATGTTGTTGAAAAATCACCCTGATTTGAAACATCAATTTGTGCAACATCTACTTGTGTTCTCTCAATGAATAACTGTAAAATTATTGGTGTCCCGGGAATGATTTTTTCTATACTACCTGTAACTGTAATTACATCTCCTTCTTCATATGCGGTATTATCTGTAGTTATACTAATTTTTTGTCCAGATATTTCTTGTGCAAATACAGAATTGACAGACATTGATGAAATTAATATTAAAAATAATAAACTGGCTATTTTATACATGCAAAATATTCAATGTGATTGTATATTTCTCTTACTCATGAATTAAAAAAAATAAAAAAAATGAAAAAAGATGTGGTTTTAGAGTTTTGGCATTAAACTAAGTCTCGATTTAGAAGTTACTGCAATTATTGCAATAATTGCAACTGCTAATACGATTGCTGCGATTGTACCAAATTCAGGAACTACGTGTGTACCAATTACTTCAACTGATTCTACACCAAATTCCAATGGAATTGTTACTGAATTACCATTCTGTGTTGCATCATCACTTTCTTCTCCATCTACAAGAACAAAGTAACTACCATCATCAAATGGTGTTAGTACATCACTTGCTACTGTTAGTGTTAATTCTCCACCGTCTTCAGCATCATGAATTGCTATAACTACTGAGTTGTTTCCTGCAGTTACGCTTTCCACATGACCTCCACTTATGCTTGTGCTTACATCATCTGTAAGGTCATAAGCTTCTGCTGCTTCATGGTGTCCTTCTTCATGATGGTCATCACCACCTGACAATGAGCCAGCTGCGATTCCACCTTCAAGTGTCACAATAACAGAGTCGTTAATGCTTTTGTCTCCGTATGTTGCTTTTATTTTGTATTCGCCATCGTACTTCATCAAGTTACTTCCAGTTCCTACTGAACTAGAGAAACTGCCATCAGCACTTGGTGTGACTTGATCAACTGAAACAATTCCCATTGGTCCAGATACTACAATAGCTATTGCAGCACCATCTCTTACTGTACTTACTTGTCCAGTAATTGAAATTGTTGAATCGTGATCATATGTATCACTGTCAGTTGAAATTTGAATTGGTATTCCCTGACCTTCACCGTGATGATCGGCAAATGCTTGTGAAGCGATGCCCATACTACCTACTGACAAAACTGCCATTAGTAGTACAATAGATTGAACGTTCATCTAATGAATAGAAAAATTTTCCATATTTATACTTAAAGTGATTCACATCACCTTGTTACTAGTTTTTAAAAGGTTTTTAGAGTTTTGGCATTAAACTAAGTCTCGATTTAGAAGTTACTGCAATTATTGCAATAATTGAAATTGCCAATACTAGTACAACTATAGTACCAAATTCTGGAATTACAAATGTGCCAATAATCTCAATTTGTTCTGATCCGTCATGGAATGGAATAGTTAATGTAGATGAGTTATCATTTAATTCTTCACCATAGTTAGTTTCTTCCCCATCAACTAAAACAAAAAATATTCCATCTATGACATCTTTTGGTAATGTAATTACTAGTTCACCATCACTGGTAGTTCTTATTTCAATTATTAATGACGTCTCATCTATATCAGGTACAATTGAAATAATTTTTCCACCATCAATTGTATAATTAACATTTACACCCTCAACTAGTAATGAATTTTCTCCTATATCTTCAACACCGACAAGTTCAGTAACGTCTATTCCTTCCTCAGTTTCATTCTGTGTTGTCTCTTCTGCTCCCAATGGTGTTTCTTTTACACCAACAGAACTTAATCCATAACTAAATTGTGTTACACCTTTGTTATCAAAGTAAAATGCTCTAACTACGTAATTTCCTGATTCCTTCCAAACCCCCCCAATTGATGTTTCAATGTCTTTATGGAAAATTCCATTATATGGGTCAACTTCTATTTGTGCAATTTGAACAATATTATTTCTTGGACTTACCACTTGTAGAAGTACATCTTCACCAGGAATGTATGGACTAACTACACCAGAAATGGTTACAGTTTCTCCTGGATTATAGGATTCTTTTTCAGTTGAGACATCTACTGAAACTCCACTTTCTGCGAAATTACCTCCTGCATGATTAGCAGCAAATGCTGGTGCTATAGTTGTACTACCTACTGACAAAACTACCAAAGTTATTATCAAAAAAACCATATTGACCTTTAGACTCAATAATCTGTGTCAAATTTTGTTATATTTAACCAGAGTAGAATAAAAAAAACAGATTACTGAGATAATTTTGATTTTTCCCAAAAAAATCTAATTAAATATATATTAACCTCAGAGAGACTTTTTTCAGTTTGTTTGTCCTGCTTTCTTTAATAACTAATGTTATGCACGGAGGGAAAATTTATGGCTACTAAGAAAATCCCAACTCTTGTACCTGATCATGTTTTTGTGCCAAAACATGAAATTTTAACAAAAAAAGAAGCAGAGCAAGTATTAGAAAATTTCAACTGTAATCCCACTGATTTACCATTTATCTTTGTTAACGATCCTGCAATTTTAGGTCTTGGAGTTAAACCAGGTGATATGATAAAAATTTCTAGAAACAGTGGAACTGCTGGTGAGAGCATTTACTATAGATATGTGGTGGAAATATAATGCAAGCCAGTAATTCTAAATGGTCAGTAATTCAAAACATTTTGAAACAAGAAGGTATTGCACGACAACATCTAAACTCATTCGATGAATTTCTTGATACTGGTTTACAGAGTATCATCAATGAAGTTGAGCATATAGATATTGAAAATGCTGAGTATCCTTACAAAATTCAACTTGGAAAAATCAAAATTCAAAAACCACGAATGATGGAACTTGATGGCTCAATCACTCATATTACACCTGCTGAAGCAAGACTAAGGAATATTTCTTATGCTGCTCCAGTAATGATGGAAGCAAGCGTTGTTGAAGATGGAAAAATACTAGAATCTAGACATGTTCACATTGGAGATATGCCTGTTATGATTAGATCACATGCATGTATTTTACATAGTTTCACTGATCAAAAATTAATTGATCATGGTGAAGATTCAAAAGATCCTGGTGGCTATTTTATCATTAACGGTTCTGAAAGAGTAATAGTTGGTTTAGAGGATCTTTCTTACAATAAAATAATTGTTGATAAAGAAAAGGTTGGTGGTAAAGCAGTATTCAAAGCAAAGGTGTATTCATCTATTGTTGGATATCGAGCAAAACTTGAACTAATAATGAAAGAAGATGGGCTTATTGTTGCAAAGATTCCTGGCTCACCTGTAGATATACCAATTGTTACTTTAATTCGTGCTCTTGGTTTAGAATCAGATAAGGATATTGCAAGTGTAGTTTCCTTGATTGATGATATTCAAAACCAATTAGAAGGTTCTTTTGAAAAAGCTGCTGATGTTAAAACTGCAAAAGATGCTGTTATTTACATTAGTAAAAGAATTGCACCTGGAATGCTAGAGGAATTTCAAATTAAAAGAGCTGAAACTTTACTTGATTGGGGATTATTACCACACTTGGGAAAACATCCAGAAAACCGAAAAGAAAAAGCATTTTTCTTAGGTGAAGCAGCTTGTAAATTAATTGAATTAAAACTTGGCTGGATTGATCCTGATGACAAAGATCATTATGGAAATAAAGTAATCAAATTTGCAGGACAAATGCTTGCAGATCTCTTTAGAACTGCATTTAGAAATCTTGTTAGAGATATGAAATATCAATTAGAACGTTCAGGCCAAAAACGAGGACTAAATGCAGTAGCTGCTGCAATTAGGCCAGGTATAATTTCTGATAAACTCAATAATGCTATTGCAACTGGTAATTGGGGTCGTGGACGAGTTGGTGTCACACAACTATTAGACAGAACAAATTATCTTTCTACAATTAGTCATCTTAGACGAGTTCAATCACCATTAAGTCGTACACAGCCTAATTTTGAGGCACGAGATCTACATTCTACCCACTTTGGAAGAATTTGTCCTAGTGAAACACCCGAGGGTTCTAATTGTGGCTTAGTGAAAAATCTTGCATTATCTGCAATTATTTCTGTAAATGTTCCATCTGAGGATATAGTTGAGACATTGTATAGTTCTGGAGTTAATGATCTAATTACTGCAAATAATGAAATAAAGAAAGATGGTGCTAGAATTTTTGTTGATGGAAAACTTATTGGATTTCACAAAAATGGTCAAGAATTAACTGAATCCTTGCGTACATTAAGACGAAGTTCAAAAATTCATCCTCATGTAGGGATTTCATTATTTGAACCAGATCAAGTTGGAGCTACAAAAAGACTTTATGTAAATTGTAATGCTGGTAGAGTTCTCCGACCACTTATAATAGTTAAAAATTCTAAATCGCTCTTAACACAAGAATTCTTAGATAAAATTACTAAAAAATTAATTTCATGGAATGATTTGATTCGAATGGGAATTATTGAGTTAATAGACGCAAACGAAGAGGAAAATTGTTATATTACATTTGACGAAAAAAATGCAAAAAAATTAACACATTTGGAAATTTTCCCCTCGGCAATTTTAGGTGCAGGAGCTTCCATCATTCCATATCCTGAGCATAATCAATCTCCAAGAAATACATACGAATCTGCTATGGCAAAACAAAGTTTAGGATTTTCTACACCTATGATGAATACTAGCACCTATGTACGTCAGCATTTCATGCTGTATCCCCAAATTCCAATTGTAACAACTAAATCATTAAATTTATTGGGAATGGAAGAAAGACCAGCAGGTCAAAATTGTATTGTAGCAGTTTTACCATTTGATGGTTATAATATTGAAGATGCTATTGTTCTAAGTAAATCGTCTGTAGACAGAGGACTTGCAAGAACATTCTTTTATAGAATTTATGATGCTGAAGCAAAACAGTATCCTGGCGGTATGAGAGATAACTTTGAGATTCCTAATGCAGATGATAATATACGAGGATACAAGGGTGAAAAATCCTATAGACTTTTAGAAGAGGATGGTATTGTGGCTACTGAATCTACTGTTATAGGTGGTGATATTTTGATTGGAAAAAGTAGTCCACCACGATTTATGGAGGAATACAAAGAATTTGAATCAAGAGGTCCATACCGTAGAGACACTTCAATTGGTGTTAGACCATCAGAGGCTGGTGTGGTTGATACAGTTGTTATGACACAATCGCATGAGGGTGGAAAAATGTATAAAATTAGAGTTAGAGATATGCGAGTTCCTGAAATTGGTGATAAATTTGCATCCAGACATGGACAAAAAGGTGTACTTGGTATTTTAGCAAAGAATGAAGATCTTCCATATACTGAGCAAGGTATTACACCTGACGTATTGATTAACCCACATGCATTTCCATCTAGAATGACAGTTGGTATGATGATGGAATCAGTAACTGGTAAAGCAGCTGCAGTTCGAGGAAAACAGTTTGATGGTTCTGCATTTGTAGGTGAGAAGATGGATATTGTAAAAAATATTCTAGACAAGGCGGGATTCAAGTATTCTGGAAAAGAGAAAATGTATGACGGTAGAACCGGCAAATCGTTCTTAGTTGATGTATTTATTGGAGTTGTATATTATCAAAAGTTACACCATATGGTTGCTGATAAAATTCATGCAAGAGCACGGGGTCAAGTTCAAATGTTAACAAAACAACCTACTGAGGGAAGAGCACGTGGTGGTGGTCTAAGATTTGGTGAAATGGAACGTGATTGTTTGATAGCTTATGGTGCATCCATGCTTCTAAAAGATCGATTACTAGATGAATCAGACAAAACTGAAGTTCTGGTTTGTGAGAAATGTGGATTGACCGGTTTTCATGATGCACGAAAGAGAAAGTTTGTTTGTGCACAATGTGGTGAGACTGCGCCAATTTCATCAGTATCTGTGGCATATGCCTTCAAGTTACTTTTACAAGAAATTCTTAGTTTGAATATTGCACCTAGATTAAAACTAAAGGAGAGAGTATAATGTCTACAACTACTACTAAAATTATAGATGGGATAATATTTTCTGTATGGTCGCCACAAGAAATTAGAAAATATTCAGTTGCTGAAATAACACAGCCTGAGACGTATGATGAGGATGGAATGGCTGTACAAGGTGGATTAATGGATGGTAGATTAGGTGTTCTTGAACCTGGACAAAAATGTGTGACTGATGGAAATACTGCCGCAAGAAGTCCTGGACACTTTGGGCATATTGAACTTGCCGAACCAGTTCTTCATATTGCATTTGTTGACAATATATACAAATTATTACAATCTACATGTAGATCTTGTGGAAGAATTAAACTTGCACCTGAAGATATTCAAGAATTTACCAAGATCACAAAGCGCGAGGCTTCATATACTATAATTTCCCAAAAACGTATTCCTGAACAAATTCAGGATAAAGCAAAGAAACAAAAAGATTGTCCACATTGTGGCAAGTCACAATATGAGTTGATTTTTACAAAACCAACAATCTTTATTGAAAAGACAGAGATTGGAGAAAACAGATTACTACCAATTACAATTAGAGAACGATTATCACAAATCACTGATGATGATTTGCGTTTACTTGGGTACGATCCAAAAACTGCAAGACCAGAATGGTTTATTCTACAGGCTCTTCCAGTACCACCAGTAACTGTTAGACCATCAATAATTCTTGAAACTGGAATTAGATCAGAAGATGATCTAACACACAAATTGGTCGATATAATAAGAGTTAATCAACGTCTAAAAGAAAGTAAAGAAGCAGGCACTCCACCATTAATTGTGCAAGATTTAGTTGATCTGTTGCAGTATCATGTCACAACTTATTTTGATAATGAAGTATCTGGAATACCTCAAGCCCATCATAGATCTGGAAGACCATTAAAAACACTAACACAGAGATTAAAAGGAAAAGAAGGTAGATTCCGGGGTTCACTTTCTGGAAAGCGTGTAGACTTTTCAAGCCGTACTGTAATTTCCCCTGATCCAAATCTTGACTTATCTGAAGTTGGTGTACCAGAAGCAGTTGCTATGAAACTCACTATTCCTGAAATTGTTACAGATTGGAATATTGAAAAATTGAAAAAACTTGTTATTAATGGTCCATCTGAATTTCCTGGTGTAAACTATATCACTCGACCTGATGGTGTAAAGATTAGACTAGACTTTGTAGAAGATCGCTCACTAATTGCTGATTCATTAGAAATTGGATTCTTAGTTGAAAGACATCTAATGGATGGTGATGTTGTCTTGTTTAACAGACAACCATCATTACATCAAATGTCAATTATGGCACATTTTGTAAAAGTATTACCAGGAAAAACATTCAGATTGCATCCATCTGTATGTCCACCTTACAATGCTGACTTTGATGGAGACGAAATGAATCTTCATGTTCCACAGAGTGAGGAGGCACGTTCAGAAGCTGTTCTTCTCATGCGTGTTCAGGATCAATTGATCTCTCCTAGATTTGGTGGACCAATAATTGGAGGACTTCGTGACTTTATTACTGGTGCATATTTAATGACCAAAGATGATACAGTATTAACCGACCAGGAATTTGCAAATCTAGCTATGCTTGGAGGTTTTACAGGTATGTTACCTGAACCTGCTAATAAAAAAGATAACCTATATTCTGGAAAACAATTATTTTCCTTGTTTTTACCAACTGATTTCAATTATATCTGGACATCAAAATGGTCTAAAGGAACTGGTGGCAAACAAAAAGATATTGTTATTAAAAATGGTCAGCTTATCAGTGGCGTTATAGATAAATCATCTATCGGTGCAGAAGAGCCTGAAAGTGTGTTACATAGAATAGCCAAAGATTATGGTAATGCTCTTGCTAAATCATTTCTTAATTCTGAATTAATAATGATTAAACAATTCATAACTCATTATGGTTTCAGTTATGGATACAGTGATCTTGAATTGTCTGACAAAGATAGAGGTTCAATTAATGATGATATTCAAGAAACATATGATGATGTATCCAAATTGATAGACCAACAAAAAACTGGTGAACTTAAAGGAACCAGAGGAATGACAACTGAAGAAACCCTTGAAGCATATATTGTAAATAAGCTAGGAAAGGCAAGAGAAAAAGCTGCAGTTACAGCTAACAGTTCCTTAGATGATAATAATGCTGGAAAGATTATGGCAACTACTGGAGCAAGAGGCTCTTCATTAAATGTAGGTCAGATGGCTGGTGTGCTTGGTCAGCAAGCCAGACGTGGAAATAGATTGAATAAAGGTTACAATAATCGTGTTTTACCACATTTTAAGGAACATGATGATAATCCTGATGCACACGGTTTTGTAAAATCAAATTATCGTGATGGTCTATCCACACTTGAATTCTTTTTTCATGCAATGGGAGGAAGAGAAGGGTTAGTAGACACTGCAGTAAGAACACAACAAAGTGGATATATGCAAAGAAGACTGATTAATGCGTTAGAACACATCCGCCTAGAATATGATGGAACAGTAAGGGATCCACACGGTCATATTATTCAGTTCCTATATGGTGAAGATGGTATTGATGTTTCAAAAAGTGATCATGGTGAGGCATTTAACATACACAGACTAATTGAATCACAAGAAATTGTGGACTCGGGAAAGGCAGCTACAAAAGATGAAATCTCTGACGCAGTTAAAAAATATACCAAAGAATTTAACCCAAGATTAACAAAATCTGTTACAGATGGATTTGAAAATTCAAAACTCAGCAAAGATGGAATAGAAAAAGTTGCCAAAAAAGGATTGGAATTATATAATAATGCAAAAGCAGAACCTGGTCAAGCCGTTGGAATTGTAACTGCACAATCAATTGGGGAACCGGGAACACAAATGACATTGAGAACTTTTCATTTTGCAGGAATCGCAGAAAGAAATGTAACACTTGGTTTACCAAGACTTATTGAATTAGTTGATGCACGTAAAAAACCAGTGACACCAACCATGGACATTTATCTTGATAAAGAGTCAAAAAATGATCAGGCAAAGGCAGTAGAAGTTGCTCGAAATATATTAGAAACATCTGTTAATGACTTAATTCTAGATGATCCAACTGATTATGCCACAAAAATTACTCTGAATCTAAATGAAAAGAAGATTTCTGATCGTGGATGCACAATTAATGATGTTCAAAATGCATTAGAGAATAATAAAAAATTCAAGGTTGAAGTGCTTGGCAGTTCATTAATCTTAAATCTTGTTGATAAAGAATTAGATGCACCAACTGTAATCACATTAAGAAATAAAATACGTAAGACAACTGTAAAAGGTGTAAAAGACATTAAGAGAGTTACAATTGTTAAGAAAGATAATGAATGGGTAATTCAGACTACTGGTTCAAATCTTTCTGATGTCCTAAAGGTTTCAGGCATTGATAAAAATAATGTTAGAACCAATAATGTTTCTGAGATTGCTGAAACTCTTGGAATAGAAGCAGCTAGAAATGCATTAATTAATGAGCTTTCTTCAACTCTTGAAGACCAAGGTCTTGAAGTTGATCAGAGATATCTTATGTTGGTTTCTGATTTAATGTGTCATCGTGGTTATATGCAACAAATTGGTCGTCATGGAATTGCAGGCACAAAAGATAGTGTACTTGCACGTGCAGCATTTGAGATAACTGTACCTACAATTGCTACTGCTGCAAAAACAGGTGAGACTGAAGAACTCAAAGGAATTACTGAAAATGTTATTGTTGGAAGTCAGATTCCAGTTGGTAGTGGCACAGTAGATGTCTACATGCAAGTGGCAAAGAAACGAGAATCAAAATAGATCAATTACTTACAAAGTGATCTAAAAATACTAGTGTTTTATATTACTAATATGGTTGGACCACAAGATGGCGGATTTGGATTTGACCAATCAAAGAAATATTCTTCAGTTGAAAATCTAGAAAAAATTTGTGTCCAATGCCAGGCTGGTCAACATAAAAAATGTCTAGCAAAAACTAAAGAGGAACCAAATTGTGATTGTGAACACTGTATGATATTTGGCTGATGCTACTAGATTTTTTACTTTGTTAGAGAAATTTTTTTACTGTGGGTAATTAGACTAGCAGATCTAAAGAATACCGCAAGTGAATCCTTACAACCAATATCACATGATTCTTGAATTGACATTTTCTTAGAATTAGCGTCATTCAGATTAAAGATTGATGAGATTAATGGATAAATTGCAGCTCTTCCACCATATGCCATATTTTTATTCATAAACCAAAACATCTCTAACGCATTCTCGTCAAGATAGTTTTCTCTAATTGATTTTCCAAACTCTGTATAATGTCCAATCATTCTAAGTCGTCCTCTTGTAAAAAAATTAACCATTTTTGCAAATTGTATACATACATAGCATTTGTCATCATATATCATCAGGGGCAGTTTTCCATCCAGATCCATACTTTAGATAGAATATATCCAGATTAAAATTTTCAGATATAGCTATTTATGTAATCTTTGTGATTTTCTGTTTGAGATGGGATTAAATTATTACACGATTAAAAAAAATGTTCTTAAAGCTAGAAAACTTGTCATCAAAGGTACAACTGCTGCAGGCTCGGGCCATCCTGGTGGTTCATTTTCAATGGCTGAAATCATGGGATGTCTATTTCATAAACATCTAAGATATGATACTAAAAATCCTGAATGGGAAGATCGAGATAAATTAATTCTGTCCAAAGGACATGCTTCACCTGGTCTTTTCTCAAATATGGCAGTGTCTGGATATTTTGATGAATCCAAAATGGAGACTCTTAGGCAGTTTGGAACAAAACTGCAAGGACATCCAGATTTAAAATGTCCTGGAGTTGAATTTTGTGGCGGTTCACTTGGAATAGGACTTTCATATTCAATTGGTAATGCATTAGCTGCAAAACTTGATGGAAAAGACACTAGAATATTTACTGTTATGGGTGATGGAGAGACTGATGAAGGACAAGTTTGGGAAGCTGCAATGACTGCAGCAAAATACAAAGTAGATAATCTTACTGCTATTCTAGACAGAAATTTTATTCAACAAGATTCGTATACTGAAAAAATTATGCCTTTAGATGAAAATCTTGAAAGTGATGATTTGTCTGAGATGTGGAAGGATGCCAGTAGATGGAAGACTGCTGACAAATGGCGCTCATTTGGATGGAATGTTATAGAAGTTGATGGTCATAGGATTGAACAAATATCGAATGCAATTGAACGAGCAAAAAAAATCAAAGGATTACCAACGATAATTATTGCACGAACAATCAAAGGTAAGGCAGTTGAACATATGGAAGATAATCCACAATGGCATGGAAAGGCTGCCAAACCAGAATTTGTACCAATAATTGAACAGGAATTGGAATCACAATTTATGATTGCACCGTCTATAATAGCTGGAGATATGACTAATCTTGAAAAAGAAGTTAAGCGATGTGTAGATGGACGTGCAGATTATATCCACTTGGATGTAATGGATGGTCAATTTGTTCCAAGTACAACTTTTGATCATGTAAAAATAAAAGAGTTACGTCCACTAACTGTAATTCCTTTTGATACACATCTTATGATTGATGAACCGATTAGACATGTGAAAGATTACATTGATGCTGGAAGTGACATAATTACAGTTCATGCAGAAGTATGTGATGCATCAAGTTTTGGTGAAATACATGATCTTCTTAAATCTAGTCAGGTTGGTGTAGGTCTTGCAATCAATCCTGATACAGAACTTCCAGAGTGGGCAACGAAATTCATTCCTTCATTAGATCAATTCATTGTAATGTCAGTAATACCAGGCAAATCTGGTCAAAAATACATTGAATCATCACACGAAAAAACACAAAAACTAGCCCAAATTCTAAAAGAAAACAAATTTGAGGGTTATATTGAGGCGGATGGTGGTGTGACCCAAGATAATATTGGGACATGTTTTGCTGATGGAGCAAGAGCATTTGTGGGAGGTAGTGCAATTATTGGTCAAAATGATGTTAGACTAGTAATTAGAGAATTTAGAAATAAGATTCTAAGTTCAAGAAGAAGATTACTAATCGAAAAAGCTAATGAACTTGGTGGAAAAGAACTAGTCAACAAATGGATAGATCTACATGTTGTAGGAAAGAAAAAAGATGAGTTGTTGCAAATTGCACAAGGAATAGATTCCAATGAGTGACGATATCAAGTTTGGCGACATGAGGACAGAGTATGGTAAATCTCTGGTTGAATTAGGTGAACAAGACAAAAACATTGTTGTTTTAGGAGCTGATACTACTGATTCACTAAAGACGGCAGATTTTGGAAAAAAATTTCCCGATCGTTTCTTTAATGTTGGAATAGCTGAAGCCAATTTAGTATCTGTTGCTGCTGGATTAGCTTATTCTGGTAAAACATCATTTGCTAGTACTTATGCTATTTTTCTTCCAGGTCGCTGCGTTGATCAAATAAGAAATGCTATTGCATATCCATCACGTACAGACAAAAAAGGTCTTAATGTAAAGTTAGTAGTTTCACACGGTGGATTATCAGTTGGTGCTGATGGTGGTTCTCATCAACAACTTGAAGACATAGCAATTATGCGTGCAATGCCAAATATGCGCGTTCTTATACCTGCTGATTCTATTTCAGTATCAAAGCTTACTTGGACTATTGCACAACAATATGGACCATTTTATATGAGAATGGCGCGTTCTAAGGTTCCAATTGTACATGATGAATCACAAGTATTTGAAATTGGTAAAGGAATAACTTTGAGAGATGGTTCTGATTGTACAATAGTAGCATGTGGTATTACAGTAAAATTAGCATTAGACGCTGCAGAACAACTGAAACAAGAAGGAGTTTCATGTAGGGTAATTGATTGTTTTACTGTAAAACCAATTGATAAAGAAATTTTAGAAAAAGCTGCTAGAGAAACAGGTGCAATTGTAACATGTGAAGAACATAATGTTCTAGGAGGTTTTGGCTCTGCTGTCACTGAAGTGATCTCTGAAACATATCCTGTCCCAATAAAAAGAATTGGTGCACAAGATATGTTTGGTGAATCTGCACGTGATAATGAGATTTCACAGTTACTTGAAAAACATGGTATAACATCAGTTAATATAGCAAATATGGCAAAAGAAGTTCGGAGTAAAAAACAATGAAGATATTCCTAGATACTGCTAATTTGGATGAAATTAGAAAGTATAATGATATGGGTTTACTTGATGGAATAACCACAAATCCTTCTCTTTTAGCAAAAGAAGGCGGTGATCCACATGAAGCAATGGAGGAAATTACACGAATTATCAAAGGTGATGTTAGCCTTGAAGTGGTAAGTACTGATTATGATGGTATGATGAAAGAAGGAAAAAAACTTCGTGAATATGGAGACCATGTTGTTGTAAAATGTCCAATGACAGGAGAAGGATTAAGAGCATGCAAAAGTTTGTCTGAGCAAGGAATTCCTGTTAATGTTACTCTAGTTTTTTCACCCAACCAAGCACTTTTGGCAGCAAAGGCAGGTGCAAAATATGTTAGTCCATTTATTGGTAGATTAGATGATATTGGTCATACTGGAATGGATCTTATTAAAGAGATAAAACAGATTTTTACAAACTACAATTTTAATACACAAATTCTTGTTGCAAGTGTAAGACATCCACAGCATGTAATTGATGCTGCAAAGACTGGAGCAGATGTTGTTACATTACCTCCTGCGGTTCTAGGGAAGATGTTAGGTCATGCATTAACTGATAAAGGCCTGAAAGCATTTTTAGCAGATTGGGAAAAACTTCAAGCAGATAATTCTAATAAAACATAACAAGATAGATAAAACTGAAATAACTGTTTTTTTTAATTAATCTATTGTTAAAAGAAGTTCTTTATGATTTAGCATCTATAGATGATGTTTTGTTTATAGTCAAAAGTAATGGCGTAGTAAGCGAGATAAGAAGTAATTCCTTACAAATGAAACAGAATGAAAAATGGATTACTTTAGGTGATAACAATGGACCATGTCATATGCATATTAATTCTGAATTAATAAAACGTGCTGAATTTGTAAAAGAACAAAAACCTGAAAAAATTAGTTATAGTGTTAGATTTTTTGATGAAAATGATCATAGAGTTCTTGCTGGATTTATTACAAAGATGTATGATGAAGATAAGAATCCTAGACCCGAAAGAATACGCCTATATGATAATCTATTCGAAAAATATGGCTCAAAAAGTATTATAGTTTTTTAAATAAAAATATGAATGGATCTAAGCATCATAGATCATTAATTCTTTCTCTTCTAATGTTGCATGGAGGTTATGGACAGAGCGATAAACATCTGCTTCTTTTTTTGCACCAGTACAAACTAATTTACCTGATGCAAATAACAAAATAACTGTCTTTGGGTCAAGCATTCTGTGAATCAGTCCTGGGAATTGTTCTGGTTCATACATACTTCTAGGTAATTTCCTAGCAGCTTGTTCAAGATGAATTTTTCCACCTAAATTAATGGCCGCTACAATATTTTGAACCGTTATCACCGCATCTTTTTTTATTTTTATCTTACCTTTACGGAGTCTTTGAACAACTGTTTTTACTGCTTTTACTGCCATATCTTCAGATTTTGCACCAGTACAAACCATCTTTCCTGTTCTAAAGATTAGAGTAGCGGTTCTAGGACTTTCTAGTCTAAACACTAGACCTGGAAATTGATCTGGATGGTATTCAGTATCAGGAAACTTTTTTGTAACATCATTCAAGTCAATTTTTTGATCAACTGATGCTGATGCTACTACGTTTTCAACACTAACTATTGGTTTTGTTTGTGGCATTTATCGACTTTATAAAGCCCCTTTATATATACACGCGGTCATTTTCAACATTTGTACTAGTGATGATTAATCCACATATACCGATGTTCTTCTTCAAAAAGTTCAATTTTGATGTCATCAGTTTTTAAGAGATCTGGTTTGAATTCAAAAAAATTTAATTGACCATTACATGGAATTGGAACTTTGAGTTGTTTTGGGTTTTGTAAAATAAAACCATATTTGTTATCTGATTCATCGTGTTGTGCTAAATGTTTCTTTGAATCTAATTTTAATTCTGATTCGCTTTCATACTTTTTTACATCAACTAACTCAACCTTTCCTACTATTGCACCAGTTGTTAAGGTATATTTCATCTTCAGCCTTTTGCAATCATCAATTCTAATTTTTTGTGAAGCATGAACTAGAAACTCTCCACGGAATTTTGTATTCCATTTTCTTAATTCTATTGTTTTTTTACCTTGAACTATCAATTCAGCAAATGGCTGGCAAACTGAAAGACACTTCATAAATTTTCATTATTCATAATGTCTTAATAAATATCAGAATTGGGATACTTGTTCAATAATCTGTGAGAGATCTTTAGTTTTACTCTCAGGAAGGCCAGTAATTCCTCCAGTTAGGCTATCAGTTTGAATACCTTTTTCTGCCAAAACATTAGCAGCCATTAGTGATGTTCTTCCTGCCATACATACCATCAATGATTTTCCTTTAGATTCTTGTAGTGCCTGATCGATTTCTTCTGGAACTTGTTGACCTGATAATAATTGCTGTGCAGTTCTAGCATTTGGTACAATAATCTTACTTTTATCTATACCAAGGGATTTTGCAAGTAATTCAATCCCTTCTTCACGTGGAGTATACTGAGTATGTACCCAAATAATTTTATCATATTCATTTGCATTTGAAGCAACTTCTTGCTGACTAACTTGTGTAGGAGTAATAGTATTTCCAATCTTTTCAAAATTCTTTCTGTACTTATCAATTCCGTCACAAATCATCACGACAAATTTTCCACCATTTTTGTATATCATTTGTAAAGCTGCATAAAGTTCGAGAGCACTACTCTCACCCATATTATGTCCTTTTTCAACCATGAATTTCAAAAGTGGTTTGGCTTGTTCGAAATCTACTTGATGTTTTCCAGCATATTTATCAGGATTATAATATTTCAAACCATCAGCATTACCTACTGTTCTAATTCCTGCAACATCTTGTTGATCAGGTGGGAATATTACATGAACTCCTTTTTTGTTGTATTGTTCATCAAAATACTTACTAAGACCACCAGATGTTCCACCTGTTCCAAAAGTACAAACAACACTGTAATCTTGTAGTGATTCATCATTTTCATGTAGTTGTTGATCAATTTCAACACCTGTTACTGTTCTATGTGCTTCAACATTCAAATCATTATCGTATTGTTCAGGACAGAAACAATTGTAAATTTTTGCAAGAAATTTTGCCAAATTGATAATATCTTTTTTAGCTAGAAGTGTTTCAATATCTGCAATATTAGTGTCATAAGTTTCAGGTTCAAATCCAAGTTCAATTAATTGTGAACGAATGTTTGCGGCAGTTGCTTTTGCTAACAATGCATCTTGTTTATCTTCCATTCCTGGAGCAGGACAAATGTCCATGTCAAGATCCATAATTCTAATATTTCCATTTCTTAATTCTTTGAACACACCTTCCTGAAGTTTTCTTGAGACAAGTGCAATTGCAGTTACACCAATTTTTGATAATAATCCAAGAGCAATTCCAAAGTTTCCTGAAGTAGCTTCAATCACCGTTGTTCCAGTTTTGATCTTACCTGTAACTATTGCATCATGAATGATGTTGATAGCAGGTCTAACTTTGATTGAACCTGTAAGTAATGTGTCATCAAATTTACCATAAATTTTGAAATCTTTGTCACTAATATCTACATCATAAACTTTTTTTGCGCATTCCTTAAGGTCATAAGTAAGATCAATCAAAGGTGTAGCATTAACTATTTCCACTTTTCCGTCTTTCTCTTCTCTGTGCGGTACTTGTGATAGAACTTCTTTTTCAAATTTTTCTAATAGAGCTTTATCAGCATTATCCTCAGACATATGATTTCATAATGAAGCTCCAATTTAGAACTTTTGCAGTTAGCTAAGAATAATTATAGTGAAGTATTTTAACTCTGAAAAATAATCTATTTTATGAAAATCTCATCTGGGTTAACAAAAGCAATAAATGATCAAATCGCAATGGAGGCAAATGCATCCAATAATTATCTAGCTATGGCATGTTGGTGCCAAATTAACGGATACGAGGAATCTGGAAACTTTTTCTTCACTCAATCTGCTGAAGAACGAACTCATATGATGAAATTTGTAACTTTTCTATCAGGTCAAGGAGTTAAACCGGTAATACCATCAACCAAACAACCATCACAATCATTCAAATCTCTAGAATCAATATGTAAAACTGCACTAAAAAATGAACAAGCAGTTACCAAATCCATTCAAAAAATTGCAGAGCTTGCACTAAAACAAAAAGATTTTGCAACCCGTAATTTTATCCAGTGGTTTGTAGATGAACAAATAGAGGAAGAACAGAAATTTGAAACAATATTACAGAAATTTGATCTGTTAGGACGTGATAAACTTGCTATTTATGAGATCAATAAATTACTCGGTTCATCAGCCTCATCTACTGAAGAATAATTATATTATTTACTAAATTTTACAATTAGTATAATATGAAAAATGAATCAAAAAGCTTCACTGCATTTTTAAAAAAAAGAGCACCGATTTATCTTGGATTACTAGGTCTATTTTTCTTGTTTGCATACCCTGCTCTAATAGAAAAAAATTTAGAATCACATATTCCAACTGATCTTACAGAATCACAACAAATAATGGTTGATTCTATTCTCTCCTATAATGGATTAAACAACTCTGGCATGACAATAATGAATATTTTAGAGGAAGAGATTACCACAAAATATCCTGATGAAAAAATTTTTGATTCTGAAATTACTCTATTGAAATTAGATTTTCAGAAATCATCAGATTCTTTACATGAAGTAAGTTTTCTCTTTATGATCGATGAAGAAATTTTAACATATACTTGGACTGTTAATACTGATACTGGTGAAATATCGTCGGTAAATCAAGAAGCTAAAAGAATTCTTGATATCGTAGATTATTATAATTAATTATAATGATTCTAATTCCTTTACTTGTGTAAAACATTTTTCGGCTTCTTCATTTTTTCCAATCTCACTAAGGATTGTACCCTTATTGTATAATGCATCTGCATCATCAGGTTCAATTTCTAGTACCTTATCATAGCATTCTAGTGCTTCCTCTGCTCTATTCATATCTGTTAACAATACTCCTTTGTTGTAGAATGCAAACTCATCATTAGGATCCATTTGAATTGCCTTATCATAACATTCCAATGCTTCATCATTTCTTTCTATGGCTGCAAGAGAGATTCCTTTATTGCAAAGCACCTCGGCGTTTAGATCAATTTCCATAACTTTATCAAAAATTTTTATTGCATCTTTATGCATGTCAGAATCTGCAGATAAGACTCCCTCATTGAACAAAACTCTAGCATCATCTTTAGTTAGTGTCATCTGAACTCTATATTTTTGATAGAATATTAGTTTTCAATTAATTTACTAAAAAAATATTTATTTTCTGAACAAGTTTTTGCATTTTTCTAACAATTGTTCTTTTGATGATGATTCTAAAATTAATTGTAGTTCTTTTGGGGATGATGCACCTAGTGCACATAACGAATACACATAATCTAGTGTAGGGATTTCAGTATTAAGATAATATCTTTCTAGTAAGCTATCTAGTTCGTAAGCTGAGATATTCTGTGGTTTTGCTAGTAGAGTAATTTTTTCCTTCCATAATTCAATAAGAGCATTCCACTCTTGTAACGAAATTGATTCCTCAATGTCGTTAATTAATTCAACTTCAGCTTGAATGTACATTTTTCCCTGTACTCCTACATCTTGATGTAAATCATCGATCTTTTCAATACCTTCAATAGAAAATGGATCATAGTCAGTTGGTTGTTTAATACACGGTGGAATAATTTGAATAATACGAAATCTGTTGTGACCTTTTGTGTTGATATGTAAATGACCACTTGTAGTATCAATATCTTTACAATCAATAATTTTTGCAATTGTTCCAACACCATATGGCGCTTCCCAGCTTGATACAGTCATATCTGAGTTACTTAGACATACACCAAATTCTTTTTCTGTTAGCATACAATCATCTATCATCTGCTTGTATCTTGGTTCAAAAATCTTTAGTGGTAATTCTTGATTTGGAAATAAAACCAAATCAAGAGGAAAAATTGGAATTATCTTTGTCTTAGTCATAAGACTGATATGATTTTATCATATAAAATATCAGCTTTATTAATTTAATATTAGTCATTTAATTTTGATTTTATATTCATGATGTTAGTTTATACAAGCCAATACTGACAAAAGTGTATGAAAACTAAATTAGGAGTAGAATTTGAAATTGATTTTGCACATACTTTACGTGGTCATCCAAAATGTGGAAAACCGCATGGTCATACATCTAGAATTATAGTTGAAGTTGAAGGTGACGTAAAACAAGGTGACTCATACCAAGATAATATGATAATTGAATTTGATGCAATGAAAAAAACATGTTGGGATACAATTCAGGAACTTGATCATAGAAATTTAAATGAACTTTTTGATTTCCCAACTTCAGAAAATATTGCCTCTTGGATTTTTGATAAACTCAGTGATAAGATCCCTGTTTCATCAATTAAATTTTTTGAGGGAACAAACAAATATTGTGAGATTGTAAAAGATTAGATTTTATAATATCCATTAGGTGTGGATTCAAAAAAAAATAAAAAATAATACTATGTAGTTAATAGGAACTAAGAAAATTAATCTAAAATTACTTATCTTACTCTACTTTTTTTACTTTCACAGCATTAGGGCCTTTTTCGCTTTCGCCTACTTCAAACTCTACTTTGTCTCCATCTCTGATGTTACCTTGAACTTCAGTTTTGTGGACAAACAAGTCTTTTTCTTCGTTTTCTCTTTCAATAAAGCCAAAGCCTTTTGTCTGATTGAACCATTTTACGGTACCATTTTCCATATTAACTCACATCAAATACTTGTCTATTTATATTTACACATGAAAAATTACAGAATCTGAGAAAAACCTATCTCAAATCATCGTCCTTTAATCTCTTAAAATCTAATTGCCTTGTACATTCTTCTAGCTCTTCAGGTAGATGATCATTAATTGGTCTGTTGCATTGTTTACAAATAGTTCCATCCATTTCAGAATCTGGTTTTGACATCATTTTTTATCGCCAATCATTTTTTTTATTTGAGCATCTGGGGCATTTAAGTCCATTTGTAGTTTCACCACAAATCTTACATTTCATATTAAACCCCACTACATCATTTTTTCCAGTTTTGGTATACTTGAAAACCAGAAATAGTGCAATTATAATTCCTGCTGCAGCAGCTATAATCCACAACATCATACAACTATTATGCTCTTAAGACAATTAAAGGTAGATGAATTTGTCAATTGGCATCCAGCAATTCTATTCAAATGAAAAACCGTTTATTCATTTTAGTAGAACGTTAGGTATTCAGTTTATTTCCTAATCTAGCCAATCAACAATAGATGGAAATTTTTTTACTTTAAAAGAATTTGATTTAGATGTCTTGCGTATAGTCATCAGATTTGAATTTATTTTCAACTGCCTCTGCCTTCATCTCTAGTTCATGAAAATTTCCTAATTTTTGGTATGTCAATTTTTCAAGTGTTTCTAGAATTGTTTTAGCTGAACGGTATTGTGGAATTCTTGGTTCTAACAATTCTCCGTAGAGTCCAATTCCATTAATTCCATTTAATTTTGCATATCCCAGTATTAGACCATTAAATCCTGTAATTACAGACTCTGTTGGTGTAGTTTCTATTCCTAATTTTTGTACTAATTCAAGAAGTTCTTGTGAAGTAGTAGTGACATAAGTAGTTGGAGATTTTCCAAATCTTCGTGTTGTATGGTATCCTCCTACAGTATAGATAAATTTAGCATCATATTGTTTTGCAACATTAATTACTTCTTGGCATAGTTCATTTAATTCTTGATTATCTTGTGGTTGACCACGTCCGCCTCCAAATACTATGAAATCTTTTGCGAATCTAAATTGCCATTTTTCTTCTGGTATCTCAATGTAACCTCCTTTATCATAAACAAATGATGGTCTAGTTGAACTAACATTCCTGAATTCTGCAGTTCCTAGACTTTTGTTAATAAAATTAACGACGATAGATCCTACATTTCCCATGTCTTGCATCGCAGCAATTATTATTGGTTTTTTAATGTCTGGTTTTCTAATATTTTCAAATTCCATTACTAGAAATTATTCTAATTCTATAAAAATATACTAATTCTTAAAATCATACGTCAAGAATTTTTTTTCTGTATCTAATTAAGAGACATTCTCTACAAATACAATCTTTTTCGTCTATTTGCTGTTCAGTTAATTTTGGAAAACTTGAACACCAACATGTAATATTGTTATCACATGAAAATTTATTACCACATTCCGAGCAATTTTTGTCCATTAGTATTCTGAAAGAATACTAAGAACCCTATTAGGTATATCTGCTAATCTGCTCACAGCTAAAACTTTCTCATAACCAAGATATTTCAGATTGTTTGCAATTGTAGTAGCACTAAATGTATCTCTACCCACACCAATTGCTGTCATCTTAACACCTAAATTCTTGTATGATTTTAAAACCATTTTTAATGCATTTGAATCTGATGGTTCTCCATCTGATAATGTAAGAAAAATATCAGGTTTTTTTGATGCTAAAACTGGTAACATCCTATCATAAACCTCTGCTAGAGGAGTACCTCCATTAGCAGATATCTGAGCAAGTCTTTTTGCAGCAGAATTATTCCATTTCATATCATCTGGTTTTATCAACCAGCATACCACCTGTCTATCAACTGTATTAAATGCATAAACAGAAAAATTAACTTTAAGGTACGCTAAGACTTCACACAACGCAATTGTAGTTTTTTTATATTCTGTTTGTTGATCTGTAATACTTGATGAATGATCTAGTAGTATCACAATTCTAGATTTTATTGCTTTTTTCACATCAGTGAAAAATGGATTATCATATCCTTCAATGTATGCTTCCTCATCAAATTCATCACCTTCTATCATATGTTGTTCCTTCCAACCAGTCTTCCACTCTCTAAATTTATTTTTTAGATTACTAATTAGATCTTGATCATAGATTTTTGTTTCATCAACATTTGTAGAATCAGGAATTTGTATTCCAATTTTTTCTGGAATTAAACCCTTGTTTTCATTTTTCTTATTTTCATCTTTTATTAGATTAAATTCTTGTGAAACCTCTTTTCCCTCAATTGCATTTTTTGGATCTTGTTTACCTAGTTCTGCCTCTAAATTTTTGGTTATTTTTTGTACTGCTTTTTCAAAGTCTTCAGGATTAACTAACATTCCTGGTCCTTTCAAAGGAACAGATAGTGGGATTGTGATTAGCGGATCTATATCTAACATGGTTAATATTTTTGGAATGCTTTTTTCAATCCAATCGGTTCCAAAATTATTTTCTAATGCTTTATCGAGAATTGTTTTTGCGTATTCTACTGCTTTTTTCACTTTTTCGAAATGACTTGGTTGCATCTCTCCTTTGACATCACCAAATAGAAAGTATTGATAAAATGCTTCAACTATTCTTGCCTTACCTAGAATGTTATTTAATAGTGGTCTGTAAATCCATTGCCATGTATAATTGAAGATTAATTCGTTATCCATCCCACGCCAAATTTCTCTACCTAATAATTCAATTCTCCTTCTTTCAATTGTGTTCAGAATAAATCCAAATGCGTGATCATTTGATAGAATTTTGTCGCAATGATTGATGCGCATTGCTTCATACCATGTGGCAGTTCTGAATTGCCTATATCTACCAAATTCATCTCCATTATAATCCAAGAATGGAATTAAAATAACTCTATTTTCTTTTATCCTAGTTTCATTTGTTTTCTTATTTGAGAGTTCTACTGTAATTTGATCATTTTCTGACCATCGTCTAACTAAAAATGTTGCAATTTCAATTAATGTATCATTACGTAATGAAAGAGAAGACATTATTTTTCATACATTGAGGTAATAATGTCATTTACTTTTTGTAATTCAATATTTCCCCATTGCGCATAAACATTTCCAAATACTATTTGAGCTGCATCTTTTGGTGTGGTTTCATTTTTCACTAATTTTGCATAGGCAATAGTTTCACGTAAAGATGGCGAGTAGTATAATTCTTCAACTGCTGCAGCCTGTCTTAATGTATTTGCAAGTTTAATTCCTTGTTTTGTAGATTGTTCATCTGCATCTGGAATGTGTTTTTTTACTATTTCAAACTCTATTTCTTCTGGTGGATAATCAAGTCTTAATCTTACCGGAAATCTACTCAATAATTGTGGTGGAAGTTCTTTTGTTCCAACATGTGTTAAAGGATTGATTGTTGCAATTACAAACCATGATTTGTTTGCCTTAATAGTTTCTCCTCCAGATTCTTTGAGAACTAATTGTCTTCTGTCGTCTAATGCCTCATCTAATCTTAATAGAACATCTGCTTCTGCTGCATTTATCTCATCAAGATAAAGCATATTTCCTTCTTTCATTGATTTTACAAGAATACCTTCATCAAATCCAACTGTTCCCTCAATGAGATTTTTTGTTCCTACAAGATGACTTTCCCTAGTTCTTAAGCTAAAGTTGATTGATTCAAGTTGTATTGATTTTCTTTTTGCATATTCTCTAACTAGACTAGTTTTGCCAGTTCCTTTTGGACCTATAATTAAAACAAAAATTCCCTGTTCCTGTGCTTTGTCCAAAATCTCAAAAGAATTATTCCAGTCTAGATATTGCTGTTCTTCCATCATGGTATAATTGCTTGATTTTTTACTTTATTTAAGATTAGATCTAATTTGCAAATGATGTTATCTTTACATAAGACTCGTCTAGAGTTTTGTGTAACGCTTTATTCCATTCATCAAATCCAGATGGATCTTTTGGATAATTGTAATAATGATCTACTAACCACTGATTTTGACCTGATGTATATTTGAGTCCACTAGCAACTGTCTTGTTCATTGCACCTCTAATTATCATTCCAATCTTCCCAAGACCTGTAAAATCTGGATGTTCTCCTTTACTGATTGCCTCGACATCAAGATTTCCCAAAAAATGTTTCATTCCATAACTAATTTGTTCATTTGTCATTGTTTGAACAAGTCTTCTAAATAATTCTAAACCAGCTGTTTTGTAACCATATTCTTTAATGAAATCTATATTATATTGCCACAAACTTGCTTCTGAAACATCATTTGCTTCAATTGCATGTGCAACATTATTTCCAAGAATTGTTCCTGCAATAAGAGCTGGTCCAATACCACCTGCATCTATAGGTTTTGGCATCCATGCTGAATCTCCAACTAGCATGTATCCTCCTGAAACTAAACAATCATTTTGTCTTCTTACTGAGACTTGATAAACTCCTGTATTGTTATGTATGTCTCCTGCATCTTCAGATAATTTTGCATTTTTAATTGCCTTGTTTCGTTCAAGATATTCTTTCATTAATGATGCAACATTATCTGATTTTCCTAATCTCTTATTTCGTTGTTCTAGAATCGTTTTCTCAACCCCTAATCCAATATTGACTTTATTCTCTCCTTTAGGAAATACCCATCCATATCCTCCAGGTGCAATATCTTGATCTAAATGAATTATACAATAATCTGGATCAAATTGTGCTAAATCATTCTCTCCTTGCTCAAAATACATAATATGTCTTCCAGTTGATTCTACATCTCTTCTATCAATTTTTCTTTCTACCTTTGTAGAATTTTCTAATTGATTTCTTAACATAGATGTAATTCCTGTTGCATCTACTACTAATTTGGCAGTTTTTTTGTATGGTTGTTTTGTTTTATAATCTACTCCTTGTATCCCTACAACTTGTGTTCCATCATAAATTAATCCTGAAAGATTAATCTCAAAATCAAATTCAACCCCCATCTTTTTTGTTCTAGCATTTTGGATTTCTGGAAGTTTTTGTCTATTTAGCATATATCCTGCACCATCAAATGGAATTGCAGTTTCATAGTCAGGG
>MDSW01171463.1_pt1 | contig 31497 bp, 32 predicted proteins | sample 811171 | NCBI WGS metagenome assembly MDSW01 (sample SAMN05326641, study PRJNA326480) | marine metagenome | isolation source: seawater | place: Atlantic Ocean: North West | collected 2012 | reverse complement strand
GCTTTTTTCTTTTTTTCAGCTTTTTTCTTTTTTTTTATAATTTTGGATTTCTTTTTTAATACCTTTTTATTATTTTTATTCATATCTTTACTTTCTATTGACCAGGGTTTTTCGAAAAATACTTATTAAATTTATCATCTTCATTTTCATACTTAGCTGAATCTTCAGGTGCATCCTTTTTTATAGTTATATTAGGCCAAATCTCAGAATATTCTTGATTAATTTTCAACCATTTTTCATTTTTATCTTCTGTGTCTGAAATTATTGCGTCCACTGGACACTCAGGTTCACAAACTCCACAATCAATACATTCTTCCGGATTAATTACAAGCATATTTTCTCCTTCATAAAAACAATCCACTGGACAGACCTCAACACAATCAGTCAATTTGCATTTGATGCATTTTTCATTCACAAGATAGGTCATTTTATTTTTGATTGATTAGTTTTTTTTTGATTTCTCCTACTTCTCTATCATTAATATATAGGAGTCCAGATATTTTTCTTATTAAAGCATTTTCGTAATCATCAATTCTTCCATCAGAAATTATAATTTTCCAAAGCATTTCAATTATAATCAGTTTTTCTTCTTCAGAAAGAGTATCATTCAAAGTTCTAGTAAATTGTTGCATATCATTAGAGTCATCATTGGCTTTCATGGCAACTGCAAAGAGTTGTATTTTTTGATTTTCGTTAAAGTTAAAATAGTTTTTGATTAATTCTAATATCTTGGATTTTTCTTGCTCATCAAAAATTCCGTCGTAAACTGCAGTTTGAATCATTAATGTTGAAATAGCGATTTGCAGGGTATTAAATTCCTCATTTTCTTCTATGATTTTTTTATCAAAGACTTTTTTTAATTTATCAAACATAATTATTAATTTGTATGGTTGTTAAAATGGAATACAATATATTGTGTATAATTTAGAACAAAAGGTGTAGATAATATGCCCGAATCATCAACATTTTATGTTCTATTAATATTCTAATTTTTTTTAATTTTATTTGAATATATATATCACTAAATCAAAATTTAGAAAGTTTCTTTAATGACAAAAAACGATAAAGAGCAAGAAAATTTAAGTAATTGGAAAAAGAGTTTTGAAAAAGAGACCAAAAAATCTGATGCTGAGGATTTCTATTTTTCTACTGATGAGGAAATTGACATTAAGCCTTTATATACCAAAGAGGATCTTAATAATCTTTCTTTTGTAGAACCAAATTCTTTACCTGGAAGTAGCCCGTTTACAAGAGGTCCAAAAGCTTCAATGTATACAAATAGGCCATGGACTATTCGTCAATATGCCGGTTTCTCTACTGCAGAAGAGTCAAATACTTTCTATAAAAAAAACTTAGAGTCAGGTCAGAAAGGTCTTTCAGTAGCTTTCGATCTTCCAACTCACCGAGGTTATGATTCTGATGATGAACTTGTAAAAGGTGATGTTGGAAAGGCTGGTGTAGCAATTGATACTGTAGAAGATATGAAAATATTGTTTAAAGATATTCCTCTAGATCAAATGTCGGTTTCGATGACAATGAACGGAGCTGTTCTTCCAATTCTTGCGTCTTTTATAGTTGCTGGAGAGGAACAACATGTTGGAAGAGAGTTACTTTCAGGAACAATTCAGAATGACATACTCAAAGAATTTATGGTTAGAAATACATATATTTATCCTCCCGAACCATCAATGAAAATTGTTGCAGATATTATTGAATTTACATCACGTGAAATGCCTAAATTTAATTCAATATCTATATCTGGATATCATATGCAAGAGGCTGGTGCAGATAATGTATTGGAACTTGCATACACCCTTGCTGATGGAATTGAATATGTCAGAGCGGCTTTATCTAAAGGTCTTGATATTGATGAATTTGCTCCAAGACTATCTTTTTTCTTTGCAATTGGTACAGACTTTTTTATGGAAATTGCAAAGTTAAGAGCTGCTAGAACTTTATGGTCTAAGATCATGAAAGATTTTGGAGCTAAAAAGGAAAAATCACTGATTTTACGGACTCATTGTCAAACATCTGGAGTTTCTTTGACTGAAAAGGATCCTTACAATAATATCGTGAGGACCTCATACGAAGCTCTGTCAGCTATTTTGGGGGGCACTCAAAGTTTGCATACTAATTCATTTGATGAAGCAATAGCCTTACCTACTGATGAATCAGCAAGAATAGCGAGAAATACCCAATTAATTTTACAAAATGAGACAGGTGTTACTAAAACAGTTGACCCATTAGCAGGATCATTTTTTATTGAAAAATTAACTGATGAAATTTCAAAAAAATCTTGGGATCTTATTGAAGAAATCGAATCCTTAGGAGGTATGACTAAAGCTGTTAAAGCGGGTATACCAAAATTAAAAATAGAAGAATCAGCTACTAAAAAGCAAGCAAAAGTTGATAGTGGTGATCGAGTTGTTGTTGGAGTAAATAAATTTAAGAATCCTAAAGAGCCTAAAATCGATGTTAGAGTTATAGATAATGATAAAGTAAGAGAGGACCAAATAAAAAAAATTAATAAAGTTAAGAGCATAAGAGATGAAAACTTAGTGAATGAATCTTTGCTAAAATTAACTAATGCTGCAAAAGAAAATAAAAATTTGCTTGAATTTACTATTGAGGCAATGAAGCATAGGGCAACTGTTGGAGAAGCTTCAAAAGCGCTTGAGGAGGTCTTTGGAAGACACTTTGCTACTAGTTTAAGTGTCTCAGGGGTATATGGTAAACATTTTGATAAGAATGAAGATTTTAAGAATGTTTCAAAAAAAATAGATAGTTTTGGTAAAAAACACGGAAGAAGGCCGAGAGTCTTAGTAGTTAAAATGGGGCAAGACGGTCATGATAGAGGGGCAAAAATTGTTGCTACTTCTTTTGCAGATCTAGGTTTTGATGTAGATATGGGACCTTTATTTCAAACCCCTAAAGATGTTGCTAAAGATGCAATCGAAAATGATGTTCATGCGATAGGTGTATCTACACTTGCAGCAGGTCATAAAACTTTAATACCAGAGTTGATAGATAATCTAAAAAATATTGATCCAAAAAGCAAAATAATTGTTTTTGTAGGAGGTATTATTCCAGAACAAGATTATGAATTTTTATACAATAATAATATCTCTGCCATTTTTGGACCTGGTTCAAATATTATAGAATCTGCAGAAAAGGTGATAGAGTTAATTATTAAAAAAAATAATTAATCAGAAAATTAATTCATGAGTTTAGTTGACAAAATTCTTAAAGGCGAAAGGGCAGCTATTGCTAAAGCTATCACTTTAGTTGAGTCTTCAAGAGAAAATGATAAGCAAGAGAGTAAAGAATTAATATCTAAATTAATATTAAATCCTGGACATTCTGTTAGAGTAGGATTTTCAGGTTCCCCTGGAGTAGGCAAATCTACTTTTATTGAATCTTTTGGAAGCTACTTAGTTAAAAAGAGTTTTAAATTAGGTATTTTGGCTATTGATCCATCTTCTCAATTAACTGGAGGATCAATACTAGGAGATAAAACTAGGATGAGTGAGATTTCAAAAAATGAAAATACCTTTATTCGTTCTACACCTTCAAGAGGTTCACTTGGTGGAGTTTCTTTTGGAACAAGAGAAGCAGCAATAATTTTAGATTCTGCTGGTTATGACTTTATTTTTATTGAAACAGTTGGAGTAGGCCAATCAGAAATAATGGCAGCAAACTTAGTTGATATTTTTTCTTTGATCGTTGGACCAGGTTCAGGAGATGAATTACAAGGCATAAAAAAAGGTATCACAGAATATGCGGATATTTTTATTGTAAATAAGGCTGATGGTGATCTAAAATTACAAGCTTCAAAAACTGCTGCAGATTATCAATCTTCTCTTCATTATTTATCTGAATCGGAAACGTCTGCTAGCAAAAAGGTAATGCTTGTTTCTTCACTAGAGCAGACAGGGATGGATGATGTAACTACAACTATTCAAGAAATTATATCAATTAATAAGAAGTCAGGCATATTTGAAAAGAGACGATCTGATCAATTAGCCTATTGGATCAAGGAAGAAGTAAGAAATCATATTCAGCAAAAGGTTGAAACTGGAATTAGGGAAAATGATCAATTTGAAGAGATGATCAATAGCGTTCTAACGGGCAAAGAAACAATGCATAACACCATCGATCTTATATTGAAAAAGCTAATGAAATAGATTTTGAGGTATTGACAATAATGATTTAACACTTTATCAAGCCTTCATTATGTCGAAAGTATGTGATTTATCAGGTAAAAAAGTACAGTTTGGGAATAATGTTAGTAAAGCTAATAATAAGACCAGGCGTAAGTTCAATCCCAATATGCAATCATCTACTTTTAAAAGTGAGTTATTAAATAAAAATTTAAGATTCAATGTTGCTGCTTCATCTATCCGGACAGTAACTAAATTTGGGGGAATTGATGAATTCTTGATCAGAACAAAAAGCAAGAAATTATCTTTAAAAGCAAAAAAAATAAGAAGAACTCTTCAACGAGTTGCAGCAAAAATTAGTTAATTATTCTCCTAATTTTCTTATCGTCTTCATCAAATAAGTCAACTAGTTGTTCAGTCATCACATCTGCTAGTTGTTCTGCATCTATGATTGTAACTGCTCTATTATAATAGCGAGTAACATCATGACCAATACCAACGGCTAATAGTTGAATATTTGACTTTGTTTCTATCCAATCGATAACACCTCTGAGGTGTTTCTCTAGATAATTTCCAGAATTAACTGATAATGTACTGTCATCTACAGGAGCACCATCAGAAATTACCATTAGTATTTTTCTCGCTTCATATCTATTTTGCAATCTTTTATGGGCCCATAAAAGAGCTTCACCATCAATATTTTCTTTTAACAATCCTTCTCGCATCATTAGGCCTAAATTCTTCTTCGATCTTCTCCAGGGCTCATCAGCAGCTTTATAAATTATGTGTCTTAAGTCATTTAATCTTCCAGGTGCGGGGGGTTTATTATTCTGCATCCAACTCTCTCTACTTTTACCACCTTTCCAAGCCTTTGTAGTAAAGCCAAGTATTTCTACTTTTACCCCACATCTTTCTAAGGTTCTAGCAAGAATATCAGCACTCATAGCTGCAACAGTAATTGGTCTGCCTCTCATCGAACCTGAATTATCTATCAATAATGAAACTACTGTATCCTTAAATTCTGTATCTTTTTCTTTTTTAAATGAAAGAGAATGGTATGGATCCATAATTATTCTTGTAAGTCTTGATGTATCTAGCAAACCTTCTTCTAGGTCAAAATCCCAACTTCGATTTTGTTTAGCCAGTAATTTTCTCTGAAGTCTATTGGCTAGTCTAGATATTATTGTTTGGAACGATTTAAGTTGTTGATCTAAGTAATTTCTTAATCTACTTAATTCTTCTTCTTCACAAATATGGGAGGCAGTTATAGTTTCATCAAATTCATCAGAGTATACGAGGTAGTCATTCAATATTTGATCATTTGAGGTTTCATACTTATATTGAGGCGTAGTATTTTCTGTATTACCCTCGTCAACATCGCTCATTTCTTCAGTACTTTCTTGGTCAACTGAAACTTCACTATCTTCAAAGCCTACTTCTTCTTGAGAATCAGAATTTTCACTTTCGCTAAAAGAAGATTGGTTTTCAACTTCAGAATTATCATTATTTCCAAGATCCTCCATATTATTTGCGTTTTCTTCATCTTTATCTTTTTCACTATTGTTTGATTGGTCATAATAATTTAAATCAGAAATTATTTTATTTACTTTTTCAGCAAAAAGTTTTTGATCGTGAATACTTTTAACCAATTCTTCTGTGGGGTTACCAATTTTTTTCTGTAGCCATTTTGTCCATAAGCTAATAGCTTTAGCTGCATTTTTAGGTACAAGATCAGAACTTACTTGACTCCTAAAGTAAAGGTCGATGCCACTTTCAATATTTATATCTGATTGGTCTGAAATATTTTCTAAATTGCTGTCTTTACATTTTTTTTCATATAATGCATGTAAATTTGATTTAACTCCCCTCATTAAATTACCGCCGATCATTTGAATTCTTGTATTTTCTAAAGTCTTATAAATTTCTATGTTTTTTTCCCCGCTTGGTGCAAGCTTATTAAAAAGGTCTTTATTATGATATCTGTGCATTAATGCTTGGTTATCAGCATTTCCACGCAATTCAGATAGAGAGTCTATATCATCTTGGTTTTCTATTTTTGGAAGTACTATTTTACTATCTGATGAAAATTGGTTGTCTTCAAAAACAACCTCAAGATCTTTATCTTCTGCAATTGCTTTTACGGTTGATGATATCGCTTTTTTTATTTCTTCTAAAAAATCTTCATTCACTTTGATAAATTTATTTCAGAAGATACATTGTCGAGGTCTTCTCCAAAACATCTTTGAAAATACTCAGATATTATTTGTCTTTCGCTTTCATCACACTTATTGAGAAATGTTAGTTTAAACGCTAAAGGATAATTAAAGTCAAATATCTCTGCGTTTTCAGCCCAAGTAAGTACCGTTCTTGGACTCATTACCGTTGAAATATCCCCATTGGAAAGACCTTGTCTTGTTAAATCAGCAACCTTAATCATTAAATCAATAATTTCTGTTTTTTCTTTTGTATTAAAAGAAGGAACTTTAGATAGAATTATTTTTTTTTCTTGGGTTATATCTAAATAATTTAATGTTGTTACAATATTCCATCTATCCATCTGTCCTTGGTTGATTTGTTGTGTGCCATGATATAGGCCTGTCGTATCACCTAATCCTACCGTGTTAGTTGTCGCAAATAATCGAAAGAAAGGATTTGGTTTGATAACTCTATTTTTGTCCAAAAGAGTAAATTTACCTTCGGATTCTAGTACCCGTTGAATAACAAACATTACATCTGGTCTTCCTGCATCGTATTCATCAAAAACTAGGGCAGTAGGGTTTTGAAGAGACCAAGGTAAAATCCCATCTTGGAATTCAGTAATTTGTTTACCCTCTTTAACTACAATAGCATCTTTTCCAATAAGATCTATTCTACTAATGTGACTGTCAAGGTTTACTCTCACACACGGCCAGTTTAGTCTTGCAGCAACTTGCTCAATGTGAGTTGATTTACCTGTTCCATGCAGTCCTTGTATCATTACTCTACGGTTATATTTAAATCCAGATAAAATAGCCATTGTAGTTGAATGGTCAAAGCAGTAGCTACTGTCTATTTCTGGCACATATTCTGATTTCTCAGAGAAACCATCAACATGTAAATCCGTATTTAGACCAAATGCTTGATTAACAGATATTGATATATCTGGTTTAGATGGACCTGGAGTATTTGAAGTTGTCATGATATTCCTTTAGTATTTTATAAGCCTCAAGTACCTTTGTTAACTTTTCCGTATTATTTTTATTTTCACCAACTGTATCAGGGTGTAGTTCTTTTACAATCTTTTTAAACTTTGCTTTAATTTTATCAAGAGTAACATCTTTATCGTCGATACCAATGACAGCTAAAGCATTTAAATATTTCGAACTAATTAAGTTAGGATTTATTGATGATTTATCAAGCCCATTAAATGCTGAGAATATTGACTCAGAGATTTTTGAAACATCTTCAAAATACTTGTTATGAGCTCCCATTTTTTTAGTTTTTCTGTGACCAATGATATCATTTTCAAGAAATTCTTCTATTTCATCTGCTGTCATATTGGCAAAGAAATTCCACTTCTTGTTATACTCTTTGATATGTTTAAAGCAAAACCATATATATTTCTCTAGCTCATCAGGTGATGAAGGTGCCTTATAATTAGCCTCCATTTCACATCCATCAATATTGCACTTTCTATTATTCATAAATTTTAAATATGTGTTAAAATTATATTAAATGAATCTTGAAAAAATAATAACGGAAAAAATAAATAAAAATTTCTTACCAGATTTTTTTAAAATTATTAATTTTTCTGATAAGCATAAAAGTCATTACCTGGAAGATAATAATGATACATCGCATATAAAGCTGATAATTGTATCTAAAAGCTTCAAGAGTTTATCTAAGATTGATAGAGAAAGACTAGTTCACAAAACACTTTCTGAAGAAATTTCTCATGATATTCATTCAATTAGATTAAAGCTTTATACTCTAGAAGAATATGAATTAATTAAGTGAAGATATTCGAATTTTTGTTATTGTATTTTTGTAAATATCAAGGATTTCAAACTTAAATCCATAAAATTGAAATATCTGACCTTTTTTAGGAAAAGATCTAGACTCATTAATAATCAATCCTGAAATAGTATTTGCATCTTCATCTGGCAAATCCCAACCATAATTTCTGTTTATATTTCTTATTTCAGTAGTTCCATTAACTGTTAAAGATCCATCTTTTTCTCTGATTACATCTGATAGATCTATATCATGTTCATCACTAATATCTCCGACTATTTCTTCAATTATATCTTCTAAACTAATCATTCCTTTTAAAGCCCCATATTCATCAACAACCATTGCCAATTTAATTTTTCTCCTTAGATGCATTTGTAACTGATCTTTTAGGGAAGTTGTTTCAGGAACAAACCACGTTTTTATAAGTGAATTTTTAATATCATCCCTACTTATCTCCTTGCCATTTTTGTGATTAAGCATTTTCAAGAGATTTTTTGCATGAATTAAGCCAATAATATTTTCATTATTATCTTTCCATACCGGTATCCTTGTGTGAGGACTATCTGTTACTTGAAAGATTATTTTTTCAGGATTATCGTCAATATTTACCATAAATATATTACTTCTATGAACCATTATATCTTCAACTGTTATTTCAGAAAGATCTAAAATTCCTGTAACCATATCTTTATCAAGTTTAAAAAGACGCCCTTCTTTATGATGTAAATTGACAGTACCTCTAATTTCATCTTCAACAGATATTGATCTTGAGTTTTTATCATGTTCTATTCCAACAAAACTTAATAAAGAAAACACTATTTTTTCCATTACCCAAGTTATAGGAGCAAGAATTAACACAAGAGGTTTTAAAATGGGGCTAACTAATAAAGCTAATTTTTCAGCATTGGCAATTGCATAACTTTTTGGAAGAATTTCTGCAAAAATAACAATTAATGCCGTCATAATGATTACTGCATAAGCTACTCCAGTATTTCCGAATAATTTGATTAAAAGACTTGTCGCTAATGCTGAAGCCAAAATATTAACAAGATTATTACCAAGTAAAATGGCACCAATAAGAGATTCTTTCTTATTTAGTAATTCAATAGCAACTTTGGCTTTTGTTTTTCCTTTCATTCTAAGACCGGTCAGCCTACTTCTAGTACTAGCTGTTAAAGCAGTTTCTGATCCAGAGAAAAATGCTGAAAGAATCAGTAAGATTATGATAGCTATGAATAAAACTATAATTTCAAAAAACATTTATTTTAGTTGTGATAATATTACTTTATTTAATTTTTCTTCAGGAAATTTATTTGTGATGAAGGCTTTCCCAATTTTCTTCAATAGAATAAGATTTATTTTTCCTCTTTTTACTTTTTTATCCTTTTTCATTGCCAATACAAATTTTTTTAAAGTAGTATTTTTTTTGAATGATTTAGGTAGAGAAGTTGGTAATCCAATATCTTTTAGATGTTTAATTGCATTATCTACTTTTTTATTATCTAGATGTTTTAATTCTTGAGAAAGTTTCAATGCAAATACAATTCCAATTGAAACTGCCTCTCCATGATTGATATTTTTTTTGTATTGATTTATGGATTCAATTGCATGACCAAATGTATGACCTAAATTCAATAAGGCTCTTATATTTTTTTCTTTTTCATCTTTATTAACAATCTTAGCCTTATTTTTACAGCTATTATAGATTGATTTAATTAAGAATTCTCTATTTAAGCTTATAACTTTATTACCATTTTTTACTAACCACTTATAGAAAGAATAGTCCATTATTAGACCATATTTTATAATTTCTGCGTAGCCGGATAGCAGCTCTCTTTTTGGCAATGAAGAAAGGAAAATAGTATCAATAATCACAATTTGAGGTTGAAAAAAAGTACCTATTAAGTTTTTTCCATGAAGAGTATTTACTCCTGTTTTACCTCCAACAGAAGAATCGACTTGAGCTAAAAGAGTTGTAGGAATTTGAACGAATTTAATTCCTCTCAAAATAATACTTGAGACAAATCCAGTAATGTCTCCTATAACTCCTCCACCAAAAGCAATTAATAAATCATTTCTATCAATACCTTTTTTTAGAAGTGTGTTAGAAATTATTGATATAGTATTAAAGTTTTTCTTTTTCTCACTATCATCTATAACAACTAAAACTGTTTCTATATTATTATTATCCAGAACTTTTAATAATTTACTTTTATGAAACTTAATTACCTTTTTACTAGCAACAATGAAAACTCTATTATTATTCAATAAAGGCTTTAAATATTTAGCAATATCATTAATTGTATTATGACCGACTATAATAGAATATTGGCCCTTAGGAGTTCTAATCTTTAAAATCTTCTTATTCATTAATTAAATTGTTCATTATTTCTCGCACAACTAGTGATTTAGTTTTTTTAGAAACATCAATTTTTAAATTACTTTTCATATAATTTCTTTTTCTAATTTTGTCTAGTTTTCCAAGTACACTTCTTATATTTTTCTCTTTTAATAGAGGTCTATTATTACGATTGTTACATCTGTAGGAAAGAGTTTTCAGATTGCATTTTAACCATATTGAGAAATCATTATTTATAATATGATTTCTTATCATGTCATTTTCAAATGAACCTCCCCCTAAAGCAATAACAGTCTTTTTTTTATTCTTAAGTAGTTTTTTTATAACTATTTCTTCTAGTTTTCTAAACTTATCTTCTCCATTTTTTTTAAAAAACTCAGAAATCGTTATCTTTGAGTGATTTTCTATTTCCTCATCAGTATCAATGAAATCAAAACCTATTTTTTTTGACAAATTCTTACCAATGGAAGTTTTCCCTGATCCCATATGGCCTATCAGAACTATATTATTTCTGTTATGACTCAGTCTTATTTTTGACATTATTAAATGTGATGAAATTTCACAGTTTTAGGATAATCTATTTAGTGAAAAATTTATGAGTGATCTTATTAAAAGCAACATTTTTTTTGTTAAACTATTATACATAATTACTGTAATAGTTATAACCTTAATCTTATTTAATTTTAGCGAGGCCGCTGCTGAAGAAATTTCAGCTGAATCTGAACCCTTTGAAATCTGGGGGCAAAGTACTAATCGATACATTCCCCAGCTTGAAAATTTAAATTTAGAAGAGGATATAGTAACAAACAAAGTTTTAGGCGATGACTCTTCAAATTTAGAAGATGTAATCAAATCTGATTTTAATTATTCGACCAATGATACTTTGGGATTATACGATGAATTAAATGGTGGATTTTCATCAGATATATGGAAGTTTTCTAATTTTAACGACATTGATTACTTAATTAAGAATCTGCCAACGAAAAGTAATAATAAAGGGTTATTAGATTTAAAACTTAAGTCTTTATTAACCATTGCAACTCCACCTATCGATATTCATAAATCAAAAGTTAATTTTCTTCAATTAAAGCTAGATCACTTTAAGTCAGTTGGAGACTATAATTCAATATTATCAATTTCAGAATTAATTGAACCTGAAAATTGGGATGAAGACTTAGTCCAAAGTATAATTAACCTCAATCTTTTGAAAATTAATTACAAAAGTATTTGTGTTAATAAAACTTTGGATAAAATCTCCAGTGAAAATCTTAATCTTAAAATCAGAGCATTTTGCAATGCAATGTCAAATAATTTACCAGCTATTGATTTATTTGTTTCATTAATAATTGAGGAAGAATTTTATGATGAAGAATTAGTTTATATTCTTAATTCATATTTAAATGAAACGGATATTGACTTAAATGAAATACAAAATTTAGATTTATATAAATTGAATCTAATCAATAATAAAAATATTGACTTTTCTGAGTATATTAGTGATGACTCTGAAATTGAAATACAACTGTTTTACATAAATTCTAATGCTCATTCAAATACAAATAAGATTTATTTAGCTGAGAAATTATTGCTCAGAGGAATCATTAATTCTGAAACTCTTGCAAATATCTATGAAAAATATTTGATTGATAATGAAATTGCAATTGATATAGATTTCAATGATGCAAGATCTGAACTTGAAAAAAGAGCTCTACTTTATAATCAGATAAGATCAACTTCGAACCAGACGGATTTAATATCACTAGCATCATCTTTTGTAAAAAATATGGCAAATGAAAATCTTTTAATTAATTCAGCAGATTTAATTTATGATAAAATAAAGATTATTACACCCAAGCAAGAGTATAAAAATCATGCCCCTTCAGTTTGTCTATTGCTTTTATTGAATAACGATTTTGAACAATGTCAAAAATGGCTTGATAACCTTGACTTTATTAAAGACGCAGAAATCACTAAAGCTAAAATCAATATCTATCTTTCACTAAAGGGAAATACGGGAATAATAAATAAAGAAAGTATAAATTTATTATTATCAAGCGATTCATTGTCTGAAAAACAAAAGAATATATTAGCAAAATACTCTGAAATTAGACATGAACTAAAATTATTAGAATATTGGAAGACTGGAAATGAGTTAAATGAAATCCCAACTCTAGTTACTAATATTAAATTAGCTCAGTATTTAAATTCTGTTCCTCAAAGAAATATAGGTGAAATGATACTTTTGATTAACTTAATTCATGGTAAAAATTCTTCTAGTATGCTTGATCAATATTCCTTATTTTTAATATTAGAATCATTAAATAAATTAGACCCAATTTATTTAGATAATTTTATATTCGAATATTTTGTTAACAATCCAATCTAGATTTTGTGAATCATAATTTATTAGTAGAAAATTTCTTAGAAGTTCTAGCATCTGAAAAGGGATTATCAAGGAATACGCTTCATTCATACAAGAATGATCTTGATCAATTTATTGATTTTATTCAAAAAAAAAATCTTGAGCTTACGAAGTTTAAAGATCGAGATATAAAGGAATTTATAAGTCAATTTAAGGATAGAGGTTATGAGAGATCGACAATTGCAAGAAAAATTTCTTCTTTGACTCATTTTTTTAAATTTCTATTAGATGAAAAAGAAATTAAGATTAATCCATTAAGAAATTTTGAAATTCCTAAACAAACGAAGAAACTTCCAATTATTTTATCTAGTACACATATAGATAAGATTTTAGAATTCACAAAAAAAGATCGTTCAGCCCCAGGTATTCGTTTATACACTATGATTGAAATTTTATATGCAACAGGAATTAGAGTTAGTGAGCTAGTAGAAATGAAACTTTCATCAGTTTATGAAGATAAAAATTTTTTATTGATTTCAGGTAAAGGAAATAAAGAACGTCTTGTTCCTATAAGCAAAAAGACAAGAAGATCATTAGAAAAGTATCTTACAATTCGGAATTATTTTATATCGGGTCAAGATAAATCTATGTGGTTATTTCCTTCAAAACAGTCTTCGATTGGTCATATTACTCGACAAAGATTTAATCAATTGTTAAATCAACTGAATTTAGATGCAAACTTGGGAATAAAGCGCATTAGTCCACATAAGCTTAGACATGCTTTTGCTACTCATTTATTGGAGAATGGTATGGATTTAAGGTCTCTTCAACAGATTCTAGGTCATTCAGATATCTCAACTACTCAAATATATACTCATGTTCTAAAAGAGAGGCTGAAAGAGATTATAAAAGATAACCATCCATTATCAAAAATTAATTTAGATTGAATAGATAAGCTATTACCCTAATTAACTTGATAATAGATAATTATAATGATATTTAAAAAAATATGAGCTTTACTTCAATACCATCTAAACCAATAAGACTTAATCGTTCAGAACTTTTTGTCCCTGGCTCAAAAGTAGATTTATTTGCCAAAGCTGCTTCAAGCAATGCGGATATTATTTGTTTAGATTTAGAAGATGCAGTAGCTCCTCAAGATAAAGATCAAGCAAAAAAAAATGTTATACAGGCTTTACAAGAACTAGATTTTGGAAAAAAAACTATTTCGATAAGAATTAATGGTCTGGACACACATTATTGCTATAGAGATGTAATTGATGTTATGGAAAATTCTGGTGAGCGTCTCGATCTAATTATGATTCCAAAAGCTGGTGTACCTCATGATATATACGCTATTGATATGCTTGTTTCACAAGTTGAGAATAAAGTTGGAAGAAAGAAAAAAATTGGCTTTGAGCTAATAGTTGAAACATCAATGGGAATTACTAACCTTGATAGTATTATTTCTGGAAGTGACAGAGTTGAATCTTTACACTTTGGGTATGCAGATTATGCAGCCTCAGTAAGAATGCGCACAACAAATATAGGAGGATCAAATTCTGATTATTCTATTTTAACCGATGAAAGTAATGGAGAAAGGGTAATTCATTGGAATGATATGTGGCATTATCCAATTTCTAAAATGACCACCATAGGAAGAACGCATGGCTTAAGAATTATAGATGGCCCATATGGAGATTTTTCTGATCCTGATGGCTTTAAATCTCATGCTAAAAGAACTGCAATATTGGGCTGTGAAGGGAAATGGGCTATCCACCCAAGTCAAGTAGATTTAGCAAATGAAGTTTTCACTTTACCTGAAAAAGAAGTAAAGAAAGCTGAAAATATATTAGAAGCTATGAAAAAAGCCCAAGAGTCAGGGGCTGGAGCAGCCACTTTAGATGGCAAGTTAATTGATGCAGCATCAGTAAGGCAAGCGGAGCAGATAATGAAGCAAACTAAATTAATTGAGACAATGAGCTAATTATTTTTTTTATTAGTTAGATGAATACATATCTTGATTTTGAGAAACCAATTGAATCTTTAGATGCTAGAATTTTAGAGTTAAAATCATTAAATGATAATGCCCCTTCCGAAAGTTTATTAGAAGAAATTTCAAATGTTGAAAAAGATATTAAAATTGCTTATCAAAAAATTTTTTCAAATATCACCCCTTGGCAAAGAACTCTTATAGCTAGGCATCCTGATAGACCAAAAACAAAACACTATATAGAAAACTTGATTGAAGATTTTTTCCCACTTTCTGGTGATAGGTCATTCTCAGATGATAAAGCTATTATTGGAGGATTTGGAAAGTTTCGTGGCAAGTCAGTTTTAGTAATTGGTCATGAAAAAGGTCATGATACTTCTTCAAGAATAGAGCACAATTTTGGAATGCCAAGACCTGAAGGATACAGAAAGGCTCAAAGATTAATGAAGCTTGCTGAACAGTTTGATGTGCCAGTTATTTCGTTTGTTGATACTCCTGGTGCTTATCCTGGCGTCGGGGCAGAGCAGAGAGGTCAAGCTGAAGCTATAGCGAAATCTACTGAATGTTGTCTATCTTTAGGAGTTCCCATAGTAGCAGTAATTATTGGCGAGGGAGGTTCTGGAGGTGCAGTAGCAATTGGAACAGGAAATAATGTTTTGATGTTAGAAAACTCTATTTATTCGGTAATTTCCCCTGAAGCTTGCTCTTCAATACTTTGGAAAGATACTTCAAAAAAAGTTGAAACTGCTGCTGCATTAAAATTAACAGCTAATGATATGATCAAAGTTGATGTAGTAGATAAAATTATTTCTGAGCCATTAGGCGGAGCGCATAGACATCAATTAAAAGTTATAGAAAGTACTGGAGATGAAATTGAGTCATGTTTAAATATTTTATCTAATCAGCATGGCAATGATTTGAAACATTCAAGGCAGGAAAGGTATCTGCAGATAGGTAGAAGTGGATTATTTTCAGAAAAATTAAGTACTGCAAATACAGTTCTTAATAACAAATATGGAATAACTAAAAATAAGAAATTATTTAATTATAAATTTTTAATGCAATTAACCCTTATTGGAGCTTTTGTTTTAATGGCAATTTTTACTTGGATTTATTTTATTAGTTAATTTTGCCGTGACAGTGCTTATATTTTTTGCCCGAACCACATGGACAAGGTGAATTTCTTGGAACTTTCTTATTATTTTCACTTTTTACTTTTGACTCTGATTTTTTGACTTCATTTCCATCATTATCTTGATCTAATTTAGCATTTGGCCTAATAGACATTCTAGAAAAAATTTTTGCTACATCATTTTTAAGACCATAAATAAGATCTTCAAAAAGTCCAAATGCTTCATTTTTATATTCATTAAGAGGGTCTCTTTGCCCATATCCTCTTAACCCAATAGTACTTCTTAGTTGTTCAAGATTATTTATATGCATCATCCATTTATCATCAATAATTTTTAACAGAACCATTTTTTCTAAATTATTAATTAATTCTTTAGGATGTTTTTCTGCTCGGATTTCTGTTCTTTTATCAATAATTTGATAAATTTTACTTTTGAGTTTTCCTTGATCAAATCCGTCTTCTTTTAACAAAGTTTCTAAATTAATATCTCCGGCAAAATAAGTTTTTATATCATTTTTAATTTCTTTAACATTCCACTGTTCTATATATGATTTTTCAGGAGCATGGTTATTGACTATTTCATCTGCAACATCATACTGCATTTCTTTGGCAACCTCAGATATATCGTTAGAATTCATAAGATCCAGTCTTTGCTCAAAAATAGTTTTTCTTTGATCATTTAGTACATCATCAAATTTTAATAAGGTTTTTCTTATATCGAAGTTTCTGCCTTCAACTTTTTTTTGCGCTCTTTCTAGTGCCTTTGAAATCCATGCATGTTTAATAGACTCTCCTTCTTTTAATCCTAGTGATTTAAGTACATTATCCATTTTATCAGATCCAAATATTCTCATTAAATCATCTTCAAGACTTAAGAAAAATTTTGTTTCACCCGGGTCTCCTTGTCTACCTGATCGACCACGAAGCTGATTATCAATCCTTCTACTTTCATGCCTTTCACTTCCAATTACATAAAGTCCACCAGAATTAATTACACTACTTTTATTCTCTTTGATTTTCTCTTCTAGATGAATAGAGTCATCAAAATTCTTAAGATTAGATTTAGCAAAATCTAAATTTCCACCAAGTTGGATATCGGTTCCTCTACCTGCCATATTTGTAGCAATTGTAACTGCAGAAGGCTCACCAGCATTGGCAATTATATTTGCCTCTTGTTCGTGGAACTTAGCATTTAGTACTTCATGTGAAATTTTGTTTTGCTTAAGTTTTTTTGATATAATTTCTGATTTTTCAATACTTGTTGTACCAATCAAAACAGGTTGACCTCTTTCACTACAAAGACTGACTTGCTTAATAATAGCATCATATTTTTCATCAGCAGTTCTGTATATTTCGTCTTCATTGTCAATTCTTGCAATTGGAGCATTAGTGGGTACTTCAAAAACTGATAAATTGTAAATATCTGCAAACTCTTCTGATTCAGTCATAGCAGTACCAGTCATTCCAGAGATTTTTTGATAAAGTCTAAAATAATTTTGATAAGTAATAGAAGCCATTGTTTGACTTTCACTTTGAATAGCTACATTTTCTTTTGCTTCAATAGCTTGATGTAGCCCATCACCATATCTTCTGCCTTCCATAGTTCTGCCAGTAAATTCATCAACAATAATTACTTGTCCAGACTTAACTATATAATCTGTATCCTTTTCAAATAATTTATGAGCTCTTAAAGCTTGATTGATATGATGAACAACAGCAACATTTTCAATATCATATAAAGAATTGCTTTGTATTATTTTTCTTTCACTGAGAATTTTCTCAGCTTTATCATTTCCTTTTTCTGTCAAGTTACCTGATTTTGATTTTTCATCAATTTCATAATCATCTTCATCTAAAAAAGGTATTAATCTATCAATAGTATTATACAAATTAGTTTTATCTTCAGTTGCTCCAGAAATAACTAGAGGAGTTCTTGATTCATCAATTAATATGCTATCAACTTCATCTACAATACAAAAATTATGACCTCTTTGAACAATATTTTTCTTTTGAGCTTTTAAATTGTCTCTTAAATAGTCAAATCCAAATTCATTATTAGTTCCATATGTTATGTCACAATTGTACATTTCTTTTCTTACTTCTATTCCAACAAGATCATTGGTCAAACATCCAACTGATAGACCCAAATATTTAAAGATCTCTCCCATCCATTCAGAGTCTCTTTTAGCTAAGTAGTCATTAACGGTTACAATATGAACTCCTTTTCCTGAGAGTGAATTTAGAAATGCGGCTAAAGTGGAAACCAGAGTCTTACCTTCTCCAGTCTTCATTTCAGCTATTCCACCATTATGTAAAACTAATCCACCAAGTAATTGAACATCAAAGTGTCTTTGCTTCAAAGTTCTTTTTGCAGCTTCTCTAACTATCGCAAAGGCATCAGGTATCAACTCATCTAAACTAGCAATATTTAATGTCTTATTTTTAAGACTTTCTACATCATTTAGAATTTCATCATGTGTCTTAGAGTTATAATATTCCTCTAATTCATTAATCTTTTTAACTATCTGAGAAAACTCTTTTAGTTTTTTTTTATTGTCTGTGCCAAAAATTGAGCTTAAAACAGAGCTTAAATTAACCATGATATCTTAAGATATTGTTATTTTTTAAATAATTACAAGCTTTTATAGTGTGAGAAATTATTGTCAATTACATAGAAATTAAAGTAAACCTGTAGCTCTATTATGGCGAAAAAAAATTTGAATAAAATATCTCCTTTAGCCCCTAAGAGTACTAAAATGCTTAATCCAATTGATGGCGTTAAGTTATACACGTACTGTGCCAATCTATATAATAAGAAGAGAAACGATTTATCGGTCTTTATTTTTGAAGGTAAATGTTTTATAGCCGAAGTATTTACAAACTCTTCACTAAGATCAGCAACATTGGATTGGAATTCTAAAGCACTTAAAGGTAAAGAAGTTCAAGCTATCATTGTCAATTCTGGCAACGCTAATACGTTTACAGGAAAGCAAGGGGAAAGAGCGATTGAACAAGTAGTAAAAACAATTGCGTCTCAATTTAAAATATCCGAGAAGAAAATATTTATTGCTTCCACTGGAGTTATAGGGGAGCCTTTTCCAACTCATAAAGTTATTAAGGCACTAAAACAAAAAAAGAGTCCAAGTAAAAATTGGATTGATGCTGCTCGTGCAATAATGACTACTGATACATACCCTAAAGGCATTAGTATTGATACCTCAATTGGAAATCAAAAAGTTAAAATTACGGGTATTTCAAAAGGATCCGGAATGATTGAGCCTAATATGGCTACAATGTTAGGATTTATATTTACTGATGCAGAATTAAGCCCAAGTATTTTGAGATCTCTAATTAATAAATTTACTCCAGATTCTTTTAATTCTATAAGTGTTGATGGGGATGAGTCGACCAATGATACAGTCATGTTAACATCTACTAATGCTAAAAAGCTTAATAATAAGATTCATTCAATCAATGACACAAGATTAAAAAAATTTAAATTGGATCTAAAAAAAGTATTCTTATATTTGGCTGAGCAAATAGTAAGAGATGGAGAAGGTGCAACTAAGTTAATCGAAATAAATATTAAAAATGCTAAAAGTAAATTTTCTGCAGACAAAATATCAAGATCTATAGCTAATTCGGCATTAGTTAAAACAGCAATTTATGGAGGGGATCCAAACTGGGGAAGGGTTGTGATGGCTATCGGTAAGACTTATGAAAAAGTCAATAAAGGTAAATTACAAATTAGTTTTGGTAAATATTTGGTTGCAAAAAATGGATTAGCTAACCCTAAAATTGATGAAAGCAAGTTAAGAAAGTACTTATCTAAAGATAGAATTAATATAAATATTGATCTTAATAATGGAAGAGAAGAATCTAGAATATTAACTTGTGATTTTTCCCATAGATATATTGATATCAATGCCTCCTACAAGACATGAAGGTAATATTTTGCTCGTCAGCATTTATCAGAAATAAAAAAAATCAGATTCTCATTATGAATAGACAAAAAAAGGAAAGCTATAGAGATTGCTGGGAATTTCCTGGAGGTAAACTTAATAATTATGAAACATACTTACAAGCTTTGGCAAGAGAGCTTAAAGAAGAATTAAATATTAATATTAATATAAAAGAACTTGTAAACTATAGTTTTTTTAAACATCAATATAAATCTTTTTTACTTATGATGTATGTGTTTGAAGTAAAAAAATGGTCTGGTAAAATTTGTAATAATGAAAGCGAAAAAATTGAATGGGTATCTAAGGTTGAATTGAGAAAAAAGAAATTATTACCTGCTAACACTAAAGTAGTAGATTACTTTTTAAAATAACATCCTGTTTCTTCTGAAAAAGTTGATTTGATATTATAATCTTCATATTCAATAATAATTTCCTTTTTTTCAAAATCTGCTTCGTACCCTAACATTTTAATTTGTTTGAACAGATCATTATTAGTGGATGCAGACATTATAAGGTCGTAAGATGTATCACAGTACTCCTGTTCCATATTTGATATAAATAAACATGTACAATAATGTTTAGCTGAGGCATTTAGTCCTATGAGTGTTTCATCTGCAAAAGTATAATTAATTTTAAGAAAAAAAATTAATGAAATGGCAGTAATTATATAGTAAAAGTTCTTTAAAAATTTATGCATACTTTTTATAAAATTATAGGCTTAATATCTTTAATTCTGCTTATGGTCAATCCATCATTTGCAATTATAAATCAATTGTCGCACGACCAATCATTAAAATGGCCCACAGCTAATTGGCCTGAAAACAAATTAGAATTAAATGACGAAGATTTTAATAAAATTATTGATTATACTTTTTCAACTAAATCCAGTGAAACCCTTGGACGAACAAATGCTTTATTAGTCATTCAAAACGGATCCATTGTTTATGAAAAATATAATGATCCAATTAATCAAAGAACTAAATTAGTTTCCTATTCAATGGCCAAAAGCTACATCGGGTTACTTACAGGCATAATGATTGATAAGGGTTTCATCGATTCTAAAGACGAAAAAAATTTATTGAACGAGTGGACAGATGATAGAAAAAACATATCAATAGCTCATTTATTAAATATGCAATCTGGTCTGGACTTCGTTGAGGAATATGACACTAATGGTAGGTCAGATACACTTGAAATGTTGTTTGGAAAAGGAAGATTTGATCAAGCATCATTCGCATCCTCTTTGCCTCTTAAAACCTTAACTCCTGGTATGAAATATAATTACTCAACTGGAGAAACTAATATTCTAAGCAAAATTATTAAAATAAGACTTCAAGAGCAGAACCAAGATTACCAGAAATTTATCAGTGATAACTTATCTAATAAAATTGGACTAAAAAATACAATATTTGAGTTTGATGATTCTGGTACCTTTATAGGAGGCAGTTCTGTTTTTGCAAATGCAAGAGACTTTGCACGCTTTGGATATCTTTATTTAAGGAATGGACAATGGGATGGAGAAACTATAGTTTCTAAAAGTTGGATAGATGACACAAGAAAGCCTGCAAAAAATACTCATAAAATGTATAGCAACAAATTTTGGATGCCTCATCCCGCCTTCACAAGAGGACTACCAAAAGATACCTATTATTGTGCAGGTTTCGGAGGTCAATATATATTAATAATACCTTCAAAAGATATGGTTGTAGTGAGGCTTGGCGAAACATATATAGAAGATGATGAGGTTTTGGAAAATTTGTCCGAGATTATTAGTTTTTTTGAGGATATGATTTAATTTTTTATGGATAAAGAAATTTTAATATATTCTTCTTATAATTGTGGTTACTGTGATCGAGCTAAAAAACTTCTTGATGAAAAAAAAATTAGCTACAGAGAAATAAATATTCAAGATGATCCAACTGAACGAGAAGTAATGCTTAAAAAAGCTAGTGGTAGAAGAACTGTTCCACAAATATTTATAAAAGATGTGCATATAGGAGGTTTCCAAGAATTGCACAAAATTGTGATTGAGGGAAATCTGGAAAAATATCTAGCTGATGGCTAAAAAGAAGCAGAAACTCACTGTTGCCTGTGTTCAATTAAATAGTAAGCAATCAGTTTCAGAAAACTTATCAAATACAAAAAAATTTATTAATAAAGCTTGTGATAAAGGTGCAGATTTTATTCTCACACCAGAGATAAGTAATATTGTATCACTAAATAAATATCATTTATTAGAAAATACTTTTTTGGAAAAGGATGATCCATTTTTACGTGAAATTAAATTATTAGCAAAAAAAAGATCAGCTTGGATTTTATTAGGATCAATAATAATTAAGGATAAAAAGAGTAAACTTTATAATAGGTCTTACTTGATTAATAGTTCTGGGAATGTAGTTTGTAAATACGATAAAATCCATATGTTTGATGTAAATATATCTAAAGGTGAGTCTTATAAAGAATCTAAAATTTTTACTAAAGGAAGCAAAATAGTTACTGGTAAATTACCATGGGGGAAAATAGGAATGAGTATTTGCTATGACTTAAGGTTCCCATCATTGTATAGAAAGCTAAGTTTAAAAGGTGTAAATATGATTTCAATCCCTGCTGCTTTTACAAGACCGACAGGGCGATCTCATTGGCGCACGTTAATCAAGGCTAGGGCGATAGAAAATTTGAGCTTTGTTTTCGCACCTGCACAATGTGGGATTAATTCTAAAACAAGAAAAACATATGGACATAGTATGATTGTCTCACCTTGGGGAGAAATAATTGCTGAAATGGAAGGAAAACCAGGAACAATTTCTGCAGAAATTGATACGTCTGATGTTTTAAAAGTCAGAAAAATGATTCCAAGTTATAAAGGAACATCTATTGAAAAAAAATAATTAGTTGTAATATTTTAATTATGATTGTTTTAAATTTAAAGTGTGAAAATTGTCAAAATGAGTTTGAAGGATGGTTCTCTTCTTCTAAATCATGTGACGAGCAAATTAAAAAAGGGTTTGTTGAATGTACTAGATGTGCATCTTCAAAAATTCAAAGAGGGCTATCGAGGCCCAATGTAAGTGTAAAAAAAGGATCAGCAGAATCAGGAGAAAAAGTAATTAAGGAATTAAAATCCAAAATTAAGGAAATTAATCGATTTATAGAAAAAAATTGTGACTATGTTGGAGATCAATTTTCATACGAAGCTAGAAGAATTCATTATGATAAGATTAAAAAGAAGGCAATTTATGGCACTGCTAGCAAGGATGAGATAAAAGAGTTAAACGACGAAGGAATAGAAGTTGCATCAATTCCTTGGGTTAAGGAAGAAAATTAATTTTTTTTAGCTGAAACGATATAGTTTGCTTCCATATTTTTAGATTTTACCCATTGATCAGATATAACCTTATAGCTTATGCCAATAGATTCTAATACTTGAAAATTATTTTTTATCAACATTGCATAAATATCTTCAGGAGTTAAAAATTTCTTCCAGTCGTGAGTTCCTTTTGGTAAGAAACCTAACACATATTCAGCAAGATATTTTGCAAAAATAATTGAAAAAATAGTTTTGTTAATAGTTGCAATAAACATTAGTCCACCATCATTTACAAGATTACAGCTTTTTGAAATAAACATTTTTTGATTGTCTACATGCTCGATAACTTCTAAATTCAAAATAACATCATATTTATTTTTTATAGAAAGTTCCTCAACAGCATTCAGCATATATTTGATTTTTAAGTTATTTTGTTCAGCATGAATTTGAGCAGATTTTATGTTTTTCTCTACCGCATCAATCCCAGTTACTTCTGCTCCTAATCTTGCTAGAGGCTCACACATTAAGCCGCCCCCACAGCCAATATCAAGTATCTTTAGACTAGTTAAAGGTTGCTCTTTTGAGTTGGAAATTTCAAAGTTTTTTTTAATTTGCTTAATAATAAAATCTAAACGGACTGGATTGAACTTATGAAGTGTCTTAAACTTTCCATCATATTTCCACCATTCATTAGCTAAATTAGTAAATTTTTCTAACTCTGATTTATTTATTGTACTATTAGTCATAATTGTTCATTTAAACTTATGCTTGATTTAAACACCTATTTAAAGTAATTCTACAACGCATTTGGAGAATACAAAAATATATAAAACTCTCTATTATTTAGTTTATTAATTTAAAATGTCTACAATAGTTCTAAAATTTGGCGGTACATCTGTTGCAACAACAGATCTTATTAAGTCAGCAGCTAGCATAGTCAAAAAAGAATATGATGCAGGGAATAACTTGGCAGTAGTTGTTTCAGCAATGGCGGGTACTACAAATACATTAATAAACCTTGTAAAAGAAATAAACTCTAGTGTTGATTCTGAATATGACGTAGTTGTATCATCCGGTGAACAAGTAACTGCAGGTTTAATGTCAATGGCATTAAACCAATTAGGAATCCCATCTAGATCTTGGCTAGGTTGGCAGTTGCCAATTATTACATCAGGCCCTCATAGAAATTCTCTAATTGAAAAAATTAATGTTGAAAAAATTTTAAAAGACTTTGAAGATAAAAAAGTTGCAGTACTTGCTGGGTTTCAAGGTTTATCTGTAGAAGGTAGGATTACTACAATTGGAAGAGGAGGCTCTGATAATACTGCAGTTTTTTTAGCGTCTGCATTAAATGCAGATCGGTGTGATATCTATACAGATGTTGATGGAGTTTATACTTCAGACCCTAAAATTACTTCAAAAGTAAAAAAATTGAATAAAGTTTCTTACGAGGAAATGATAGAAATGGCTTCTCAAGGAGCTAAGGTTCTACAGACAGCTTCAGTAGAATCTGCAATGAGTAAGAATGTAAATGTGCAAGTAAGATCTACGTTTAAACCAAATGAAGAAGGTACAGAAATATCTATTGATGGTGAAGGCGAAATTTTAAGAGCAGTAACAGGTGTTGCATATTCAAAGGATGAAGCAAAAATAACAATCATCGACTTAGTCGACGAGCCTGGAATTGCGGCTAAGATTTTTAATAAACTTTCAGATGATTCAATTAATGTTGATATGATTGTTCAAAATAATTTTATTGAAAGAAAAATGACTAACCTAACTTTCACTATTCCTATGGGAGACCTTGAAAAATCATTATCAATTCTTGATAAGCTTAAGGATCAAATAGAATTTTCAAGAATTATTAGTGAAGATAAATTGTCAAAAGTTTCAATTATTGGATCAGGAATGAGGAACCAACCAGGTATAGCAGCTAAAATGTTTCAGTGTTTATCAGAACAAAATATTAATATTGAAGTTATATCTACCTCAGAGATAAAAGTTAGTGTTTTGATTGATAAAGCAAGAACAGAAGATGCAGTGAGCTCTCTTCATGATACTTTTAAATTAGACAACATATAGTTACTAAAGAATTTAAAAGACTAACATATAGTGTATTAATTTTTCCTCATAATAGGTTTTTTAGTTCTATAATTAATCAAAAAATATTCTATTAATCTAAGATGAAAAAATTTTCTGGAACAATTTTAAAACTCAAGAGAGAGGAACTAAATTTATCCTTGGATGAAATTAGTAGGATTACAAAAATATCAAAACGCATTCTAAAAAAAATTGAAGACTCTGACTTTATTAAAATGTCTTCTTCTCAAAAAAAATATTTAGTAAAAAATTATGCAAACTTTCTTGGCATCAAGAGTGAGATTGAATTTACTAGAAAAAATGAAGATCTAATAGATAATAAAGAAAATTCAAGGATACCAACTTTTGAATATTCTTTTCTAAGTTTTCTAATGCCATTATTGATAATTATTGCAGCAATTATTTTTTACTATAATTATGAAAAAAGCAACATTAGCTATGTCGAGAAATTAATAGAGATTGATGATCATCTATCAAATACTTTTTCTAAAAAAATAAAAAAAGATCAAACTATTAATGATTATAGTAATGATGATTTTCAATTAGAAAAATATAGAGTGGAACCAGTATCTAAGGAGGCTATATCTTCTCAAGATGTTTCCACAGAAATTTTATCGTTGACATTTAGTGACGAAGTCTGGATTGAGATAAAAGATGATAAAGAGATAATCTTGAATGGAGTATTTCAAAAAAGTGATATAATAACTCTAGAGTTAATTAAAAAAGATAATGTTTTTCTTACATCTGGTAATTTAGGATTAATTTCTATAAAAACTAATCATTCTAATGAGAAGACTCTAGGTCTAAATGGTGAAATTGGGAGAAAAAAACTTTTTTAAGTTTTCAAATTCTTTTTTTAGCTATATCACATAAATTAATTTATTTAGGAAATTTATGTAACTAAAGTGACTTATAATATAGACGAAAAAATTCATAGAAGAGCATCTAAACAAATCAAGGTAGGTAATGTCACTATTGGGGGCAATTCTGAAATTTCCGTGCAGTCAATGACTAATACTGTAACAAGTGATGTCGATTCTACTGTTACGCAGGTAAATCAACTTCATGATGAAGGAGCTGACATAGTTAGAGTGTCATGTCCTGATAAAGATTCAACTGAAGCTTTAAAGTTTATAGTTGATAAGGTTAATGTTCCTATTGTTGCAGATATTCATTTCCATTATCAAAGAGCTCTTGAAGCGGCTGATGCAGGCGCAGCCTGTCTCAGAATTAATCCTGGTAATATAGGCCCTTTAAAAATAAAAGAAGTTATTCAAGCTGCAAAAGCTAATAATATATCAATGCGAATTGGAGTAAATGCTGGATCTTTAGATGAATCGTTGCTTAAAAAATATAAGGAACCATGTTCCGATGCATTAGTTGAAAGTGCGATTCAAAACATTCAATTACTGGAAAAAAATAATTTTGATGAATTTAAAATTAGTGTAAAGGCTTCTAATGTATATACAATGGTTTCATCTTATGAAAAATTATCAAAAAGCTGTAATTATCCTCTTCACTTAGGGCTGACTGAAGCTGGAACTTATTTAGGAGGATCAATTAAATCCTCGATCAGTATTGGAAAGCTTTTATCTCAAGGTATTGGGGATACTATTAGGGTGTCATTAACTGCTGACCCAATAGAAGAAGTAAAAATTGGTTTTGAGATTCTAAAAAGTTTAAATCTTAGATCTAGAGGTGTAAAAATTATTTCTTGTCCATCTTGCGCAAGGCAAGCTTTTCCTGTTATTGAAACTGTTAAAACTTTAGAACAAAGACTGTCTCATATAAAAAGACCTCTTACACTATCTATTATTGGCTGTGTGGTTAATGGACCAGGTGAAGCTATGAATAGTGATATAGGTGTGACTGGTGGGGGCAAAAATACAAATATGATTTATTTATCTGGTGTAGCTGATCATAAGATAACCAACTCTGAAATCGTTGATCACGTAGTTAAATTAGTTGAAGACAAAGTAAGATTACTAGATGATTAAAGTAAAAGAGTTAGAAAAAATTGTTTCGAAATATAAGAAACTTGAAAATCAATTAAATGAATCTATTCAAGATAGGGAAGAATATATCGTCGTATCAAAAGAATATTCAGAATTAAAGCCAGTGGTGAAGCAGATAAATACGTTTAATAATCTTAGTCAAGAGATTTCTGACTTAAATCAAATGATAGAGAGTGAAGAGCAAGAACTTGTTGAAATCGCAAAAAAAGAATTAATAGATGCAAAAAATAAATTTGAGAAAAGTGAAAAAAAATTAAAATCTCTTTTAATACCAAAAGATCCATTGGATCAAAAAGATGTTATACTAGAAATTAGAGCTGGAACCGGAGGTGATGAAGCAGCCTTATTTGCAGGTGATTTACTTAGAATGTATCAGCGTTTTTCAGAATCTCAGAGTTGGAAATTTGAATTATTGTCCATTTCAGATTCTGAAAAAGGTGGATACAAAGAGGTAATATCAAAAATTTCCGGCCAAAGTGTTTACTCAAAAATGAAATTTGAATCTGGAGTTCATAGAGTTCAGCGGGTTCCAGAAACGGAGTCCCAAGGAAGAGTGCATACCTCTGCAGCGAGTGTGGTAGTTTTACCAGAAGCAGATGACGTGGATGTTAATATAGAAGAAAAAGATTTAAGAATTGATGTATTTAGAGCTAGTGGTGCAGGTGGTCAGCATGTGAATACTACTGATAGTGCAGTAAGAATTACCCATTTGCCCTCAGGTATAGCTGTACAACAACAAGATGAAAAGTCTCAGCATAAAAACAAAGCGAAAGCCATGATTGTATTAAAAACAAGACTTTACGATCATGAAAGAAAAAAACAATCTGATGAAATTGCCGATCAAAGAAAATCTCAAATTGGATCTGGTGATAGATCTGAAAGAATAAGAACTTATAATTTTCCTCAAGGCCGAGTAACTGACCATAGAATTAATCTTACATTGTACAAGCTTGACGAGATCCTTAATGCTGTAGGCCTAGATGAAGTAGTGTCAAGTCTCATAATTGCTGATCAAGGTGAATAATTCCATGATATCTGCTAGAGAAGCATTATCAATAGGTAGCAAAAAATTAAATCAAAAAGGAATTATCAACTCTTTATTTGAGTCTAAGCTATTAATTAAAGATATTTTACAAGTTTCTGATGAAGATTTAATTTCTTCATCTGAAATTATTTTATCAGAATCTCAATATGAAAAATTTAACTCTTTTATTAATAGAAGAAAAAACAGTGAACCAATTGCATATATTTTAAATAGAAGGGAATTCTGGAAAGATTCTTTTTATGTGAATAAATCAACCTTGATACCAAGACCAGATACTGAGACTATTGTAGAGATGGTTTTAAGTCTAATACCTGATAAAGATAAGAAACTTAAATTTGTTGATTTAGGAACTGGGTCAGGATGTCTAATCATTTCCATATTAAATGAATATAAATATAGCGAAGGAATAGGAATTGATGTCAGTAAGGAAGCTATTAAAGTTGCTAAAAAAAATAGGAATAATGTATCAAACAAACAAAGACTAGATTTTAAATTGGCAGATTTTTCTTCATTTGAAACTAAAGAATTTGATGTGGTGGTAAGTAATCCTCCATATGTTAATAAAAATGAAATATATAATATGCAATTTGATGTGACTAAGCATGAACCTTATGAGGCTATATTTGCTGATGAAGAGGGCTTGATTTGGTATAAGAAAATTATTCAAAATTTAAATAAAAATCATAAGTGTGGCCAAAAAGTCTTATTTGAAATAGGCTTAGGACAGGTTGAGCCTGTATCTAACATGTTGAAAAATAATGATTTTAGAATAATTAAAATAAAAGATGATTTTTCAGGAATTCCTAGATGTATAGCTGCAGAAAAAATTTAAATAAAAAACTTGATTAATTTTTTACATGACACTAATTTACATCCATTCTCAAAAGTTAATAAGACTTTAAAAGAAAAATATTTTCCTAATTTTAAAGAAAAATTTAATCTCAAAAGTGAAAAATAAAAGAAGTCGTCCATTTAGACGTACAAATAGTAGTAGAAACCATAATGATAATTTTAATACTGGCAATAATGGCGCCCGTGTTAGAGGTAGTTTGTCCACTGTTCTTGAGAAATATAAAAATTTGGCAAAAGACGCGATGTCTTCAGGTGATTACATAGGGGCAGAGAATTATCTACAACATGCAGAGCACTATGCCAGGATTATAAACATTAAAAATGAAAGAAATATTAATGGAAATTCTTCTGATAACAAAAAAAAATTAGAGATTAAAAATTCTGAAATTGATGACCCTTCAGAACAAGACCAGCCAATTGAAAAAGAATCAGCTAGTTTAGAGGCTTAAGGCTTTATTTAACTTTATATCGATTTCTTCTTTTAGCTTTAGAAAACTTACAAGTTCTTCATTTTCTAATTTCTTACCTGATGGTAATTTCATTGTCATTGGATTTATTCTTTCGCCATTGAACCATACCTCATAATGTAAGTGTGGGCCTGTTGATAGCCCTGTAGATCCAACATAACCAATAGTTTGACCTTGATTTACTTTTACATTTTTACTTATCCCAGAGGCATACTTACTTAAGTGTGCGTATGCGGTCTTATATCCATTCAAGTGCTTAATTCTAATGTATTTACCTGCACCTCCATTATTCCCAACATATTCAATATGACCAGTACCAGCTGCCATTATCGGAGTACCAGTTGGAGCAGCAAAATCAACTCCCTGATGTTTTTTGTTATAACCTAAAATAGGATGTTTTCGCATGCCGTATCCTGATGATAGCCTTGCACCATTAATTGGAGTCTTCATAAGTGCTTTCGTTGCACTTTTTCCTTTACTATCAAAATAGCCCACTAGATTTTTGTTTTTATTTTCAAATCTATACAACTCGTATGAATGATTGTGCAATTGGATTTCTGCAAAGTAAATTTCACCTGATTTTATAAAGTTTTGTTTTTGATCATTAAACTCCTCATAAAAAATTTTTATTTTATTTCCTTCTCTAATCTCTCTTTGAAAATCTATATCAAAACTAAAAAGTTGAACGAATTCCATAATAATATTTTCGGGAGTATTGACTTTAATTAATGATTCAAAAATACTATTTTGAATATCTACTTCTCTATAAACTAAATCTGAAAATAATTTCAATTTGTTTGATTTTATTTCAAAATTATTATTATTTCTGAAAATAAAAATTTCATTTTCTTTATCAGGGTAGATTATTATATTTTTCACATATGGCTTATCATTTTTTAATATTGAAAGTGTTTCAATTTTTACTCCAATATTTAACTTTTTTAAATCAATTTTTTCTTCAGTTAACTTAATTATATTTTGTATTTCATTATCATTTAATTTTGTTTTACCAAGAATTTGAGAAAATGTTTCTCCTTCCTTCATTTCATATATTTTTTTATATGTGTAAGCAATTTGAAGCTCGGGTGAGCTTCTTTCTGATTTATCATAATTTGTATTTTCACTTGAAGATATACTTTGATATTTATTTATATCCCCATAATTAATTGCAAGGTAATAAGTAACAAACACAATGATTAAAAAACCACTAATTATTGTCAGACTTGATTTACTAAAAATATTCATGTTCAGCAGATTGATATACCCAATTTCTTTGTTAATTATTAGTTTTAATTAAGTTCGTTTTCAGATATATACAATATCTTATTGAAAACATTACATTTTTTATATTATTTTAAAATCCCTTTTTTATAAGCTTTTCTGCCGATGTCACTTGACTTATTGGCTCTATACTTATAAAAAACCATCACCCTTGTTCGGTGATGCTCTGAACTAGCGGCACATGACTGCATAATTGCAGTCTTAATATAATATTGGAAATAATTCTAAATTTTTTCTACAGAAAAAATGTGGGATCTTTTGCGTGTTATGCTATTGGAAAAGTAAATTTGAAAGAGAAACGTGGACGGTAATTACACAGTACAGAATAACCGTACACGTTTATTGGGTTATATAATTAATTTTTATATAACACCGCCAATAAGTTTGTGTATGTCATTTTTAAACTTGAGAGTTTGATCATGGCTCAGAATGAACGCTGGCGGCACGCTTAACACATGCAAGTCGAACG
>MDSW01182553.1_pt1 | contig 31502 bp, 32 predicted proteins | sample 811171 | NCBI WGS metagenome assembly MDSW01 (sample SAMN05326641, study PRJNA326480) | marine metagenome | isolation source: seawater | place: Atlantic Ocean: North West | collected 2012 | reverse complement strand
GTTGGACTTGTAGAAAATATGGTAAGTGGAAATGCTCAAAGACCTGGTGATATTGTTAAATCTTATAGTGGAAAAACAATAGAAATTTTAAATACTGATGCAGAAGGTAGATTAGTTTTAGCAGATGCACTTACTTTTACTGAAGAAAAATTTAAGCCTGAATTTATAATAGATTTAGCAACCTTAACTGGAGCAATTATTGTTTGTTTGGGATCAGAATATGCAGGACTTTTTTCAAATAATGACGATTTATCAAAAAAAATATTTAAAGCGGGTGAAAAAGTTGAGGAGAAAGTTTGGAGGATGCCCCTACATAAAAATTATGATAAATTAATGAATTCAAAAAACGCAGATGTTCAAAATATTAATTACGTTGGTGGGGCTGGATCAACAACTGCAGCTCAATTTCTGCAAAGATTTGTAATCAAAAAAACCCCATGGGCACACCTTGATATTGCTGGTATGGCTTTTTCTAAATACGGCGGAGCTTTAAATTCAGGTGGTGCAACTGGTTTTGGAGTAAGATTATTAAACCAGTTAGTCGAAGAAAATTATGAGTAAAATAGAGAGGACTCTTTCCATAATTAAACCTGACGCAGTTGAAAGGAATTTATCAAATGAAATTGTTAATTTATTAAAAAAAAATAATTTAAAAATATTACAAAACAAAAAAATTCATATTACAAAAGAAGAAGCTGCAGATTTCTATAAGGAGCATCAATCAAAACCTTTCTACGACTCTTTATGTAACTATTTATCATCTGGGCCAATTATTGTAATGGAATTATCTGGCGAAAATGCCATACAAAACTATAGAACTCTAATGGGCGCAACGGACCCAAAAGAAGCAAATAAAAATACCATCAGACAGCTATATGGAGTTTCTATAGATAAAAATTCAGTTCACGGATCAGACTCTAGTGAAAGCGCAAATAGAGAATTAAATTTTTTCTTTAAGGATTCAAACTCTTAGCAACTTTAATTATCGCTTCAGAATATGCTAAATATTCTAATTTTTGGGTTTTAATCTTAAGAGTATTAATATCTTCCTTATTATCCAAATAAAAATATCTTCTGTGTAAAATAGTGCCTGAGTCTAACTTCTCATTTACATGATGTACTGTGCACCCAGTTTTAGCCTCTTTAAATTTTATTATTCTTTCATACGTATTTAATCCTTTATATTTAGGTAATAGCGAAGGATGGATATTTATTATTGGACATCCTACTCCTCTAATAAATTTTTTGGTTAAGATTTTCATGTATCCTGCCAAGCATATTATTCTTATTTTCTTATTTTTAATTTCATTGGTAAGTTTTTTTTCGGATAACTGACTTTTTGGTTGAAAAATTAGAAAAGGTATACTGTACATTTTTGCAAACTTTAGTCCTTTGGAGTCAGCATTATTTGAGACAATTAAACTTATATTACCTGGGAAAGAATAATTTCTTGAACTTTTAATTAGAGCTTCTAGATTTGTTCCTCGGCCAGAGATAAATACACAAATTTTTTTTTTTACCATTTTATCTTATTAACTAAATTTAATTTATTTTTCTTATTTTCAATCTCACCAATTATATAGGGTTTAAAGTTATTAGAAAAAAATCTTGAAATTTTTTTAATATTTTTTTTTTCAACAATTATACAAAATCCAATACCACAATTGAATGTTCTTATCATTTCACTCTCAGAGATATTATTCCTTTTTAACCATTTGAAAATTTTGAGTGCTTTAATTTTAGCTAAATCTATCTTTATTGATAAATTAGTTGGAACTGACCTAACAAGGTTTTCTATGAGCCCACCACCAGTAATATGAGCTGCAGAATTAATCAAATTTTTATTTTGTAATTTCATAATTTCTTTAACATATATTTTTGTAGGCATAATTAATTGATTTATAATTTTTCTCGATAATCTTCTATTTTTTATAATTTTACGTATTAAAGAATAGCCATTCGAGTGAGGACCTGTTGAAGGAATAGCTAAAATTTTATTTCCTACTCTTACTTTTTCTTTTCCTAAAATTTTTTTTTTTGATACGATTCCAACTGTGAAACCAGCTAAGTCAAATTTATTATTTGCATAGACGCCAGGCATCTCAGCTGTTTCTCCACCAATTAATTCACAATCAGATTGATTACATCCATTTATAATACCGCTCAGAATTTTTTTTGTATTCTTGAGTCTCAATTTCCCTACTGCGATATAATCTAAAAAAAATAATGGTTTGGCACCTTGAACTATTAAATCATTTACACACATTGCTACAAGGTCTATCCCAATTTTATTTAATTTTTTGTATTTTATAGATAATTCAATTTTTGTACCCACTCCATCAGTTGAGGATACAAGAATAGGGTCTTTTATTTTTAATTTACTAATATCATAACTTGAACCAAAGGCACCTATGTTGGCATCATACAGATTATTTCTCTTTTTTTTGACATTTTTTTTGGATAATTTAGAGATATGTTTAACAAATTTGTTTGCGAGATCAATATTTACTCCACTCTTTTTATAGCTATTTATTTTTTTTTTCATTAATAAAAATGCTAATTAACTTAATATGAAATTATTAATTATTTTAATATCTATTTTAATATTTTTGTTCAAAAGTCAAAATACTTTTTCTGACAGTAGCATTTTTGTTGTTAATAATATTGAGATAGAAAATAAGGATTTCAAGACAAAACAACAACTAGTTAACATTTCAATTAAAAAGGCTTTTAAAGAATTGTCTGAGAGAATATTATTGAGGAAAGATACAAAAAAATTAAGCAAAATTAGCATCAACGAAATTAAAAACTTAGTTTCACATTACCAAATTAAAAAGGAAGAAGATTTAGAGACCATTGTAAACATTTTTTTTGATAGAAAAAAAATTCACAATTTTTTATATAAAAATAACATTCAATACAGCGATTTAGATAATGAGGAAATATTAATATTTCCGCTTTTAGTTGAAAAAAGAAAACTTTTTTTATTTGAAGGTAACTACTTATACCAGAACTGGAATAAACCTTCAGAAAATAAAAAAGAACTTATTGAATTTATATTACCCGTTGAAAATATAGAAATAATTAGAAAATTGTCATTAAAAACTGAAGAGTTAGAAAGTATTAATATTAATGAAATAATGTTTGATTATGAGATAAAAAATAAAGTTTTTCTTGTGGCAGAACTAAATGAAAAAAAAATTAATCTTTTTTTTAAACTTTCTATGGATGGCAAAAATCTAGTTAAAAATTTTGAGTTAGATAAAAACGAAAATATCAATAATTTGGATAAAATAATCTCATTTTCAAAAGGTGAAATTATCGAAATATATAAAACAGAAAATATGATTGATTTAGCAGCACCTTCTTTTTTAAATTTAAATCTCGATATTACGTTAAAAGATGATTTATTTAAATTTGAAAACTCTCTTAAGGAAATTGATATCATTGATAGTTTTAACGTTCAAAGTCTATCAAATAAAAATGCTCTCATAAGAATTAAATATTTTGGAAAGGTTGAGAAAATATTTAAAAAAATTTCTAACAGCGGAATAAATATTAAAAATATCAATAACGAATGGGTTGTAAAAATTAATTAAATGAAAAAGCAACTTACCTTTAAATTTCCTTTTAAAACTTCATACGAGGAGAGCGACTTTTATGTTTCATCAAACAATTTTGAAGCTTACAAATTAATTGAAAGTTGGCCAAAATGGTCTAGTAAATGTCTAAATATTTTTGGGCCAAAAGGATGTGGTAAGACTCATCTAATTAATATCTTAAAAAAAAAAATGAAAATTTTATACTTAAAAGATGATGAAATTCATAAATTAAATATTAAAAAAATAGAGGAATATGAGTGTATAGTAATTGATGAGCTAAACAACTTTGATGACGAAAGAAAATTCTATACAATTTTAAATCATTTAAAACAGGTTGACGTTTGTATAATATGTAGCTCTATTAAGCCAATCAATCAGTTATCTATTAAATTACCTGACTTGAAATCTAGGTTAAATAGTTTTTTGTATCTAGGAATTGATTTACCCACAGATGAGCTTTTAAGAGTAATTATGTTAAAGTATTTTTCAGATAAACAAACTAAAATAGATTTAAAAGTTTTAGAATACATGATAAAAAATATAGAGCGTTCGTACGAATATGTTTTTATGGTGCTGAAAAAAATTGATGAACACTCTTTATCTTTAGGTAAACCTATAAGTATTAACCTAGTAAAAAAAATTTTAGAGAATGAACAAGTATCGAAGTCATAATTGCTCCGAATTAAATGAAAAAGATATTGATAAACAAGTATTAATATCTGGTTGGCTACACAGAAAAAGAGACCATGGAAATTTATTGTTTATAGATATACGTGATCACTTTGGAATCACTCAATGTGTAATTGAAAATAAAAATGAAAATTTTAAATTAATAGAGAAACTAAAACCTGAGTCTGTAGTTTCTATATCGGGAAAAGTTGTTAAAAGAGAAAAAGGAACAGAAAATAAAGATATATCTACTGGAAAAATTGAAATATCGATTAATAAAATTAAAGTTCTATCGGAAGCAAATGAGTTACCCATGCCTGTTTTTGGCGAACAGGATTATCCAGAGGAAATAAGACTAAAATATAGATTTATCGATTTAAGAAGAAATGAGATGCATTCTAATATAGTTTTAAGATCCCAAGTATTATCTTTTTTAAGAAAAAAAATGATAGAGAACAATTTTCTAGAATTTCAAACTCCAATTTTAACAGCATCAAGCCCTGAAGGAGCGAGAGATTTTTTAGTACCAAGCAGGACTCATCCAGGCAAATTTTATGCTTTGCCTCAAGCCCCACAACAGTTCAAACAAATGATAATGATTTCAGGTTTTGATAGATATTTTCAAATAGCTCCGTGTTTTAGAGATGAAGACGGAAGAGCTGATCGAAGCCCAGGAGAACACTATCAACTTGATATGGAAATGTCTTTCGTAGAGCAAGATGATGTTTTCAAAATTGTTGAACCAATTTTTTATGAATTATTTTTAAAGTTTGGAAACAAAAAAATAATAAATAAACAACCATTTCCGAGATACAGTTATGAAGAGTCAATTAATAAATTTGGTACCGATAAACCTGATTTGAGAAACCCAATAGAGATTAGTGATGTTACTGAAATTATAGATAGCGATGATGTATCTCTGGAATTGTTTAAAAAGTTAATTAAAAAAGGTTGTATAGTAAAAGCTATACCAGCTCCTTCTACAGCAAATAAACCAAGAAGTTTTTTTGATAATCTTAATAAATGGTCGATTGACGAAGGAGCTAAAGGTCTCGCATATCTTTCTTTTGAAGACACAAGTCCAAAGGGTCCAATATCAAAATTTTTTAAGAACTCAGCTATAAAAAAAATAATGCTTAAGTGTAATTTGAAAGATAAAGACTCAATATTTTTTGTATGCGATAAAAAAGATCAAGCAGAAAAATTTTCCGGTATAGTCAGACAAAAATTAGGCTCTGATCTAAATTTGATAGAAAAAAATTCTTTTAAATTTTGCTGGATTGTTGATTTTCCAATGTACCATTATGATGAACAAAAGAAAAAAATAGATTTTAGTCATAATCCATTTTCAATGCCTCAAATAAATTTTAATGATTTTGATAGTATAGATCCTCTTAAAATTAAAGCATATCAGTATGATCTAGTATGCAATGGGTATGAGCTCTCATCCGGTGCAATTAGAAATCATCTTCCTAATTATATGTTTAAAGTTTTTGAAAAAGTTGGATATTCAAAGTCAGATGTTGAAAAAAAGTTTAGTGGGATGCTCAAAGCTTTATCTTATGGAGCCCCGCCTCACGGAGGGATGGCGCCAGGCATAGACAGAATAGTAATGCTTTTAGCCAATAAAGAAAATATTAGAGAAGTAACTTTATTTCCATTAAATCAAAATGCTCAAGATTTGTTGATGGGCGCACCATCTTCTGTCGAAGAAGATCAGCTGAAAGAGCTTAGCATAAAACTTAACTTGAAGAAAAATTAGTTTTTTGATTTAAGATTTATTCGTATATCCGTTAAATCAACTAATTTTTCCTCGTAGTTACTTCTAACAAAACCTTTTGAAGTTATGTTTTTTACAATTTTTAAAAATTTATCGTCAGTACTATCAATGTTTTCGGTTGAAGTATTTTTAATCGATGGAGTATGCGCAAGCTCCTCTTTTCCTAGGTACGATATAGCTAACTCTCTAAATACATAGTCAAGTATTGAAGTAGCACTTAAAATTCTGTCGTTGCCATCTACTTTTCCAGAAGGCTCAAATTTTGTATCTATAAAAGCGTCAACATATTCGTCAAGCGGAACTCCGTACTGTAATCCTAAAGAAATTGCTATAGCAAAATTATTCATTAACGCTTTTACTAGCTCACCTTCTTTGTTGGTATCAATAAAAATTTCTCCAATTCTGCCGTCATCATACTCTCCGGTATGCAAATAAATTTTATGTTCTCCTATGGAGGCTTTTTGAATATATCCTTTCCTACGGTCAGGCATTTTAAACCTGTCTCCTTGTTTATTATGGAGATTTTTTGAGAAATCCATTTTTTTTGTAACTACGCTAACTTCTGGATTTTTACTGTTTACTAACTTATCTTTTGGAATATTAAGAGTTTTTTCTAGAGAAATTTTATCTTTATTAATATTTGTTGCCTTTTCTCCTATCTTTCTAGTTTTTCTGTTGTTTAATTTAACATCAATTACCTCAACATTACCATCATTCCTGTTATCAATCTTGGATAATTCCTGCTCATTAAGTTCGTCAAGCTTATGTACAGTTTTAAAGGTGCAAGTATAATAAGTTTCTACAATAAATTTTTTCATAATATTTATGGAATCTATAATTATGATATATATATATTATAGAAAGTGTCTATAAATTAATAATACAATTTTAAGGTGTGTGGAACAAATGATTAAACAAATTTTTATCTGGTGGGAGCGTCAAACAATTGGAACACTTATTAAAACACTATTTTTTGGAAAACTTGTGGGCAAGGATAAGTACGGAAATAAATATTATAAAAATAAAAAAGATCAAAGGTGGGTAATATATTCCAAATCAATAGAAGCTACTAAAATTCCAAATAATTGGTATTTATGGATGCACCATACAGTAAATGAAATCCCATCATCTGATGATCAAGAGAGTAGGTATTTTTGGCAAAAAGATCATCAAGAAAATTTGAGCGGAACATCAAAAGCTTATACACCTCTTAAAATAAATAAAAAAAACAAATTTAAGAAATATGAAACTTGGAAAAATTAATTTTTTTTTACTACCTTTCTTTTTATATTTTGTTTCATACTCTATATTAAATGCAGAAGACAGTATTTCAACTACACCTTTAATAAATTTAGAAAATCTTGAACCTACTTTTGAAAGCGATACAAAAGATGTATCTACAAAAAACAATACAGTAAACTTAAAAAGTAAAAGCATAGAAAACAAAGATAAAGAATTTAGATTTGTAGAAATTATTGGTTTGGATAAGATAACTGCGAAAACAAAAAAAATTAAGATTGAAATTGGAGAAAAAAAAAATTTTGGACCATTAGAACTAAAAGTTTTAAAATGTGGTAAAACAAAATCTCTTAATCTAATAACTGATACAGCCTATTTACAGGTTGTAGATAAATCTGAAAAAAATAACGAAAAAGTGTTTATTTTTAACGGTTGGGCATTTTCTCACCCAACCTCTAATAATCTTTTTGAACATCCAGTTTATGACGTTTGGCTTTCTAAGTGTTTGAAAGTTTAGTAAAACTTTTCTTTTTCAAGCCAGTTAGTATCAAAAGAAGACTCAATGAATTTTTTATGATGAAGTATTTTTTTGTGAAGATCAATTGTTGTTGTTATCCCTTCAACTACAAATTCGTCAAGGGATCTTAAGGTTCTTTGAATGGCCTCTGTTCTATTTCTACCTTTACATATCACTTTAGCAATAAGACTGTCATAAAAAGGAGTTACTTTACAACCTTGAAAAATTGAGCCATCTACTCTTGTTCTAAATCCTGATGGCTGATGGCAAACACTAATAGTTCCAGGACTTGGTTGAAAATTTAAAGCTGGATTTTCTGCATTTATTCTACACTCAATAGAGTGTCCCCGTGGATTAATATCATCTTGCTTTAATGCAGTATCTCCAGAAAAAGCTATCCAAAGTTGCTCTTTTACAATATCAATACCGGTTTGAACTTCAGTTACCGGATGTTCTACTTGAACTCTTGTGTTCATCTCTAAAAAATAAAATTTCCCGTTTTCAAAGATAAACTCCACTGTTCCAGCTCCCTCGTAACCAATTTTTTCAACCATTTTGACGGTTTTATTTAGGAGATCAATTCTCTGTTCTTTTGTTAGAACTGGACTTGGAGTTTCCTCTATTAATTTTTGATGTCTTCTTTGTACAGAGCAATCTCTTTCTCCTAAATGTACAGTTCTATTCTTCCCCGACATTATTTGTACTTCTATGTGTCTCGGATTTTTAAAGTATTTTTCAATATATAATTCATCATTACCAAAATATTTTTTCGCTTCAGTTTTAGCTAGTGTAAATAAATTTTCTAAAAATTTTTCCTCCTCTACTATTTTCATTCCCTTTCCACCACCTCCACCTGCAGCTTTTATCAAAACTGGATAACCTATATTTTTACAAATACTTTTTGCTTCTGAAATCGATTTAACACCTCCCTCAGAGCCCTCAATAATTGGTAACCCATATTTTTTTGCTATTCTCTTAGCTTCAATTTTATCTCCCATTTTCTGAATAATTTGAGAACCTGGGCCAATAAATTTTATTCCATGTTTAGTTACTATTTCAGCGAATTTAGCGTTCTCTGATAAAAAACCATAACCAGGGTGTATTGCTTCTGCCCCTGTCAAATCTACTGCTGACATTATTGAAGATATATTTAAATAACTATTTTGTGGTTGGTGAGACCCAATACACACGCTTTCGTCCGCTAATCTTACATGCATCGAGTCAGAGTCAACATCTGAATGAACAGCAACAGTTCCTATACCCCATTCCTTGCAAGCACGAATGACTCTTACAGCTATTTCGCCTCTGTTAGCTATTAGTACTTTTTTAAACATTATATTATTTTAAAATTACAAGAGTTTGGCCAAATTCTACAGGTTGGCCATCAGCAACTAGAATTTTCTTTACCTCTCCATCGCTAGATGAGGGTATGTGATTCATTGTTTTCATAGCTTCAACTATCATTATGGTTTGACCTTTTTTTACTTTATCCCCGACTTCCACAAATTTTTTTGCACCGGGCTCAGGCGCAAGGTAAGCAGTTCCAATAATAGGAGATTTTACTCGTACTCCTTCCCCATCATCCTTGCTAGCTAAGACTGCTTTAGTTGGTGATATTACTGAACTCGATTTAGTTTGATCGTGAGTTAATTTTGATGCTTTAGATACCTTAATTTTTTTATCACCTTCTTGATATTCGAGCTCAGTTAAATTAAATTCGTCAAGATACTCAACTAACTCTTTGATAAGTTTTTTTTCAATTTTCATAATTTATTTTATCAAATCTTTCATAGCTTCGATAGACATAATATAGCCGTTAGCTCCAAACCCACAAATAATACCTTTTGCAATTTTACTTATCATTGACTTATGTCTAAAGTCCTCCCTATTGTAAATATTTGTCATATGCAATTCAATTATAGGAATTTTTAATATTTTAAGAGCATCGTGAATCGCAACAGAAGTATGTGTATATCCACCGGCATTGATAATGAGGCCATTATTATTTTCACGAGATTTTTGAATTTCAGTCACAATTTCACCCTCTATATTTGATTGAAAAAATGTTACTCTAATATTGTTTTTTGCTCCATATTCTTTGCAGTGTTTTTCTATATCTCCAAGCGTGACACTACCATACTGTTCTTTTTCTCTTTCTCCAAGCAAATTGAGATTTGGTCCATTAATTATTATTACATTGTGTTTCATGAATCTGATATAAGATATTTGAATATCTTAATTATGGCAAAAATACAATTAAATGGAAAAAAAATACCTTTAAAAAATAAAACTAATATCTCAAAACTCCTTAAAAAATATAAAATAGATGAAAAAAAAGTTGCAATCGAGTTAAATGGAAGAATATTATTAAAGCAAAATTTCAAAAAAAAATACTTAAAGAGCAACGATGTTATTGAAGTTGTTCAATTTATTGGAGGTGGTTGATTGAAAAAAGACATATTTAGAATTGGTCAAAAGACTTTAAAATCTAGACTGATCGTGGGTACAGGTAAATATAAAAATTTAAAGGAGACAGCTAAAGCTATAAAAGCCTCAGGGGCTAGCATGGTTACCGTTGCTGTTAGAAGAGTAAATATTCAGGATAAAAATAAACCATTATTAATGGATTACCTAAGTCCAAAAAAATATATTTATCTACCTAATACTGCAGGTTGTTTTAATTCTAACGAGGCATTAAGGACACTTAGATTAGCAAGAGAGATAGGCGGATGGAAATTAGTAAAACTTGAAGTGCTTGGAGATAAAAAGACACTATACCCTAATATGATTGAAACTATTAAGTCTACGAAAATTTTAGTGAAAGAGGGTTTCACAGTATTAGTTTACTGTACTGATGATCCTATTCAGGCTAAAATTTTAGAAGAAGTTGGTGCGTCAGCAATAATGCCTTTGGCATCACCAATTGGCTCTGGCTTAGGTATATTAAATAAAGTTAATATTTCCATAATAATAAAAAATTCAAAAGTTCCTGTAATTATTGATGCGGGAATAGGGACAGCATCAGATGCAACTATAGCAATGGAGATGGGTTGTGATGGTGTTTTAATTAATAGCGCTATAGCTTTAGCTAAAGATCCTATTATGATGGCAAGTTCTTTTAAAAGTGCGGTTATTTCAGGCAGACAATCTTATTTAGCAGGTAGAATGAAAAAAACCTTAAGTGCAAATCCCAGCTCACCATTTAAAGACTTAATTTAGCTTGCCTTTTTTTTTCTTACCCAAAGAGTTCTAGGCTTTAGAATTTTATTATTTTTTTTGACTTTTTTCTTTTTATCTTTTGACTGAGAAAGGTTTACTTTATTTGCCGTTTTAGTTTTTTCTTTATTTTCTAAAATCGGATCAATATTACTTATTACATTTAATATTTTTTTACTTTTATTTATTAATTCAATTTTATATTCTGGAATAATATAGTGTGGCCTTCCAATAATTTCAATTTTACAAGGAAATTTTTTTGTAAAATAATTTATTTCCTTATCTAGAGTCATGTCTATAAAATTTTTAACTCTCTCAGGTAAGTAACCTTTAATAATTTTAACTTTATCAGTGAATGACAGCATTTCAATTTTTTTTATCATTTTTAGCGCAAAAGACTCTAAGGATAAATTAGTTTCCCACTTTATCGAGCTCTCTCTTAGTCTTTTCCTTGTCATTTCAAGCAACCCAAAATTACTTATTCTCCCCACCTGTATTCTTGCTCTATCCTTTCTGATACTTTCTCTTAATTTTTTTTCTACTGATCTTTTATTATAAAAATTAATCATATCTATAAAATCTATAACTATTAAACCTGATAAATCTCTAAGTTTAATTTGACGAGCTATTTCTTCTGCTGCTTCTAAATTAGTATTTAGTGCAGTTTTCTCAATATTAATTTGTTTAGTTGATTGACCAGAGTTTATATCTATAGCGACTAATGCTTCTGTTTGATTAATCACCAGGTATGCACCCGACTTAAGCTTTACTATGGGTTCAAAAATTTTGTTTAAGTCTTTCTCTATACCTGCATCATGAAATAAAGGAATTTTACCTCTGTACTTTTTGATGAATTTTACATTTTTTGGCATCAATTCTTTCATAAACTTTTTAGCTTTTTGATATCCCTCATTCCCGTCAATAAAAATATTTGTTGTATCATTATCGTAGATATCTCTAAGAGCTCTTTTAATAATATCGCCTTCCTCATAAACTAATGACGGAGCATCCGAGTCAACTGCTCTATCACGAATTAATTCCCAAGTTGACAAAGTATTTTGAAAGTCTTTTTCTATTTCATTCTTTGTTTTATTAGCTCCAGCCGTTCTAACAATAACTCCCATATTATTGGGAATTTCTATTTCGTTCAAAATTTTTCTAATTTTTTGCCTATCTGATGAATTAAAAATTTTTCTTGAAATTCCACCACCTTTTGGAGTATTTGGCATTAAAACCATATATTTTCCAGCCAGAGAAATAAAAGTAGTAATTGCAGCTCCTTTTTGGCCTCTTTCTTCTTTTAAAACTTGAATTAAAATTACCTGTCCAGGTTTGATCACTTCTTGAATTTTATATCTTTTTAATCCGTAAGAATTACGTAACTTTTCTCTAAGTGAAGGTTTCTCTGTTTTTTCTTTATCGCCCACAACAGTTTCTTTGTCACTCGTGACCGATTTAGTTTCATTACCGTTTAAATTATTTTCTTTTTGACTTTCGTTTTCTACAATATTTTCCTGCTCGTTACTATTCTTCAAGTCTTCTCTAATTTTTGTCTCAGCATGTTTAAGAGCTTCTTTATCTTCTGTAGGTATTTGATAATAATCAGATTGTATGTCGTTGAACGCTAGAAAACCGTGTTTTGTGCGACCAAAATTGACAAAAGCCGCTTGTAAAGATGGCTCTACTCTACTTACAATACCAAGGTAAATATTATTTTTAAAATTTAATCTATTCTTATCTTCGTATTCGTATTCTTCAATAGAAGAATTGGATTTAAGAACAATTCGAGTTTCATTTGGATGCGATGCATCAATATATAAATTTTTTTGCATTTAATTTGAATTCCTTTTAAAAAGTTATTTGAAAGTGGTGTTTTATTTTGCATATTAATATTATACTTAAAAAATAAGTAAAATCCATCAATTTTAAAAGCCAATATATGCCTTAAGAAAGCCAATTTTAATGATTAAATAATTTCTATGAGTAAACTCTTTAATATATCTGTAAAATTAATATTAAGCTTAATTGTTCTTTTTACTTTAATTTTATTTTCCGCCTTTTGGTATTTCTCAGCTGGATTACCCGATTACAAAAAGTTATCAAATTATGAACCACCAATTTCAAGTAGAGTTTATTCGAATAATGGAAGTTTAGTCGCTGAATATGCGATAGAAAAAAGACTTTTTATTCCTTACGAAGAAATACCAGAAATAGTGGTAAATTCTTTTTTGTCAGCAGAGGATAAAAATTTTTTTAGTCATCCAGGAGTAGATGCCAAAGGTGTTCTAAGAGCTTTAATAAATAATATCAAAAACATTATGAACGATCGTAGACTTGAGGGGGCTTCTACCATCACTCAGCAAGTCGCAAAAAATTTCCTTTTGACTAATGAGATTTCACTTAAAAGAAAAATTAAAGAGGCAATTCTTGCTTTTCGTATTGAAAGAGCTTACACTAAAAAAAGAATCTTAGAATTATATTTGAATCAAATTTATCTTGGTGAAGGAACTTATGGAGTGGCAGCTGCTAGTCTTGAATATTTTGATAAATCTGTAAAAGACTTAAATTATTTGGAGTCCGCAATGCTTGCTGCTCTTCCTAAAGCTCCAAGTAGATATAATCCGTTTAAACATCCAGATCAAGCTAAGTTTAGAAGAGATTTAGTTTTGAACAATCTTTACGAAAATAAATTTATATCTAAAGATGAATTTAAAATTTTCAAAAAAGAGAAAATTAAACTTAAAAAAAGAGAGATTAAAGTTTTTAATGAGGCAAATTCCTTCACAGAAGAGGTTAGAAGAGTAATAAAAGACACCTATGGCTATAAAAAACTCTACGAGGACGGTCTTTATATTAAAACACCTCTTAACATAGAATATCAAATTAACGCACTTAAATCTCTTAGATCTGGAATTGAAAGTTATGATAGACGAAAAGGATGGAGAGGACCGATACTTAACAAGAACAAAACTTTTGAATGGGAAAAAAAATTAAAAAAAATTAATCTTGATCCTACTCTAAATTGGAAAATAGCAGAAATAATTTCAGTGAACGATAATAGCTTGGAAATTAACACTTTAGATGGCACAAAGGGAAAAATCTTCATTCAAGATTTAGGTTGGGTTTTAAAAGGAAAACCTATTGGTAAAAAGTTTTTTGAGGGCGATTTAATATATGTAAAAAAAAATAAAAATAGTTGGAGCTTAAAACAATATCCTGAGGTGAATGGAGGTATTGTCGCTTTAAACCCCTATTCCGGAGAGGTTAAAGCACTTGTAGGTGGTTTTAGTTTTAAAACTAGTGAGTTTAATAGAGTAACTCAGGCAAAACGACAACCTGGTTCTGCATTTAAACCATTTGTGTATGCTGTAGCTTTAGAGAATGGATATGCTCCTAATTCTATAATTCTAGACGCTCCTTATATTTCAGAGCAAGGCCCAGGATTAAAAAACTGGAAGCCCGAAAATTATGGTAAAAAATTCTATGGACCTTCTACTCTTAGAAAAGGTATTGAACACTCAAGAAATTTAATGACCGTTAGAATTGCCGAAACTTTGGGACTGGAAAATATTTTGAAATTATCCAGTTCGTTAGGTATTTATGATGAAATTCCAGAGTTACTATCAGTGTCATTAGGTTCAGCCGAAACAACATTGATGAATTTAACTGCAGGATATGCATCGTTTGTGAATGGAGGAAAAATAGCAAATCCAATATTAATAAATAAAATTCAGGACCGTAGGGGAAATACAATTTTTAATTCTGAAATCGGTCAATGCCAAGGGTGTGAAAAATATTCTAATAACCAAGACTACCCTTCAATGAAATTTTCAGGAGACAAAGTGATATCACAAGAAACTGCTTATCAAATGACTTCAATATTACAAGGTGTAATAAAAAGAGGGACAGGGAAAAAGCTAAAAGATTTGAAGGTGCCACTCGCAGGGAAAACTGGAACTACTAATAATAATTTTGATGCATGGTTTATTGGATTTAGTTCTGATTTAGTTGTAGGTGTCTATATTGGATTTGATAATCCTAAAACTTTAGGTAAATATGAGACAGGATCAAAGGTCGCTTTACCTATATTTAAAAATTTTATTAAAGAGTCGATTTTTAAACAAGAATTTAAAGAATTTAATATACCGGAAAACATATATTTCTCAGCAATAGATTATGATACGGGTCAGCCTGGAAATCTAACAAATAATAAAAACATAATTGAAGCCTTTAAATTAAAAGATATAAACAGTGAAAAAAAAATAAATTTAAAAAACAATACCTATTATGATAAAGTTGAAAAATTTAAAAAGTTATATTAATGCAAAATTTTGAAAGTAAAATATTAGGCACAAGAAAGGTACTTGAAAATATTAGGGGGTATCTTTGATAAGAATAATATTGATCAAAAAATTATTGATATAGATAAACAAACTCAAGATAAAGACTTTTGGAAAGACAATCAAAAGGCTAAAAAAATTATTAAAGAAAAAAAATCTTTAGAAAATATCAAAAATTCTTTTACAATCTCGTTGAATGAAATCAGTAATTTAGAAGAACTCTATGCATTAGCCCAAAAAGAAAACGATGAAGAAATCATTAAAGACTGTGAGATAAAAATTAATACAATTTTCGAAAATTTAAAAGGAACTGAAATCAGCTGCTTTTTATCAGGCGAAAATGATGGATTAGATATTTATTTAGAAATTCATGCAGGTGCTGGTGGAACAGAAAGTCAAGACTGGGCAGACATGCTCAGAAGAATGTATTTAAAGTGGTTCGACAAAAAAAAATTTGTTTACGAAATTATAAGTGAACACAAAGGAGAGGAAGCTGGAATAAAATCTTGTACATTAAAAATTACTGGCAACTATCTATACGGTATGATGAAAAATGAGTCTGGTGTTCATAGATTAGTGAGAATATCCCCATTTGATAGTGGCGCTAGAAGACACACAAGTTTTGCAAGTGTTTGGATTTATCCTGCTATTGATGAAAGCGTAGAAATTAAAATCGATGAAAAAGACTTGAGAATTGATACCTATAGGTCAAGCGGCGCTGGCGGCCAACACGTGAATACAACTGATAGTGCAGTTAGGATAACGCATCTTCCAACTAAAATTGTTGTTCAATGTCAAAACGAGAGATCTCAACATAAAAATAAAGAAACTTGTTTTAAAATGTTAAAAGCCCGCCTATATGAGTATGAGATTCAGAAAAAAGAGGAAGAGACACAAAAAAGCTTAAAAACAAAAACTGACATAGGTTGGGGTCATCAGATTAGGTCGTATGTTCTGCAGCCATACCAACTAGTAAAAGATTTAAGAAATAAGATTGAAGATACAAATCCACAATCTGTTTTAAATGGCAATATTGATGCATTTATCGAAGGTGGAATTATCAATAAATAAATGAAAAAAGCACTTTTATACTTTTTTTTTCTAACTACAGGGTCTCTAATTATTTTGATTACAATTTTGAGCACAAGGGGAATAGAAACAAAAAGGTTTAACTCAATAATATCTAATCAAATTCAAGGAAGTGACTCAAATGTTGAAGCAAATTTTAACAAAATACTTTTTAAATTTGATATAAAAAAATTCGATTTATTTCTTTTAACGAGGTCACCGAACATTAAGCTATATAAAACATATGTTCCAATTAAAGAAGTAAGAGCTTATATAGACTTTGAAATTTTTTCAAAAAATAAAATTACAATAGATAAAATTTATTTAGATATAGGTGAAATATCTCTAAAAGAACTAAAAAAAATACTTTTAAAAACTAAACCATCTAATTTCAAAAGTATCATTTTCAATAATTTAACAAATGGCTCCTTAAGCTCTAAAATAGATTTGCAGTTCGATGAAGATTTCATGTTAATTGATTATCAATTAAGCGGATACGTTAAAAATCTATCAGGTTTTTTTCAGAAAATGGATTTCAAGAAAGCAAATTTTATTTATTCCATTGGAAATAAAAAAGGCAAGATCAGTTCTCTTAATGGAACTATTAATCAAATTCCTGTTAACTCAGGAGAAATATCTTTTATTAAAGACAAGATAATAGCTATAAATTCAACAATTAAAAGTGACCTAGAACTTGATCAAAATAAATTAAAACAAATATTTCCAAGTACCAAATTTTTTTCAAGCAATAATCAAGTTTTTTTGAAAGGAAATATTACATCCTTACTTAATTTAGAATTTGATAATTCGTTTAAAGTTAAAAAATTTGATTTAAATTTTAAAGGGAAGATATTAGAAAGTTTTTTAAAATTAGAAAAACCACTAGAATACATAACTTTCAAAGAAAAAATTGATAAAGTTAAGTTCAAAAATACAGATGTTCTATTCACCTATAATAATAAAAAAGAAAAAAAAATAACTTTAGAAGGCAAATATATTTTAGACGAAACACCTTTAAACTTTTATTTTTTAAATAAATTTAATGAGACTTCAAACGATATAAATCTAAATATTGACATTATAAATAGTCTTAATTTTCCAATTATAAACTATGAAAAAAAAGCAGGTTTGGTCGCAAATCTTGATACAAATTTTAAAATAAAAAAAAATAACATTAATTTTGAAAAAATTAATTTTCTTGATGGAAAGTCTAGCATATATGCTAATAACATATTGATTGATAACAAAGGTGTAGTCAAATCATTTAAAGACATTAAAATTAAAACATTTCAAAATAATAAAATAAACAATGATTTTTCAATAACTTCCAAAAATGGGTTAAATATTAAAGGAAAAATTTATGACTCTAAAAATCTTAATAAAATTATCAGCTCTAAAAATCAAACAAATAGACTTAAAAATTTGACCTCAAATATTTCAATTTCTCTAGAAAAAATAAACACAAACTTTTCGAAGAAGCTAGATAATTTCAATTTGATTGGTAAAATTGAAAAAGGAAAATTTGTGAAAGTTAATGCCAAGGGAGATTTTTCAAAAAATAAACATTTGGATATTAGCTTAGTAGAGGATAAAAAAAATAAAAAAAAATATTTAGAGGTTTATTCTGACATTCCTAAAGTACTATTAGCTGACTATAGTTTTTTTAAAGGACTAGAGGGAGGTAATTTATTGTTTAGCTCTTTAATCGAAAATGAATTATCAACCTCCAAACTTGTTATAGAGAATTTCAAAGTAAGAGACGCACCAGGTTTTATTAAACTTTTATCTATCGCAGATTTTGGAGGTATCGCTGATTTGCTATCTGGTGACGGGTTAAGTTTTGATAAATTAGAATTAAACTTTATCAATGATGAGCAAGGATTAAGATTAAACGAGTTATTTGCAGTTGGGCCTAGTATTTCAATATTAATGGAGGGATACGTTGAGTCTAAAAATGGTTTGGTAAGTTTAAGAGGCACAATGGTGCCGGCTAAAAATTTAAATAAATTTTTATCAAAAATACCTGTAGTTGGCAAAATAATTATTCCAAAAGAAGTAGGTGAGGGTTTATTCGGCGTAAGTTTTAAAATGAAAGGATTACCTGATAATATCAAAACCACAGTTAATCCAGTAAAAACATTAACACCTAGATTTATCACCAAGGCTTTAGAAAAAAGTAAATCTAAATAAATTTAATTATAAAATGTTTTTTTTTACCAAAAGAGACTTTTATGTAATTATTAGATGAAAAATAAGATAAATCTATTATTGACTTTTCATCACTGATTAATTGTTCGTTAATTTTTATTCCATTATTCTTAATAGCTCTTCTTGCTTCGCCTTTGGAAGCCATTATATTTGTTTTATTTAATAATTCCAAAATATTTATTCCGTTTTCTATTTCAAACTTATCAATTTGTAATTCAGGAAGATCTTTACCTACCCCTTTAAAGTTAAAGGTATCTGACGCTGTTTTTTCGGCATCGTGCGCAGCTTTTCGTCCGTGTAATATTTTTGTTGCCTCGTTTGCTAAAATTCGTTTTAAATTATTAATATTTTTTTCCTTTGCGGCTAAATCATCTATTTTGACAGGCTCAATCTCTGTGAAAAATTTTAAAAATCTAACAACGTCATTATCATCAGTATTTCTCCAAAATTGCCAATAATCGTAAGGAGAAAATTTTTTCTTACTCAACCATATCGCACCTTTTTCAGTTTTTCCCATTTTGGTCCCAGAAGCTAATGTAATAAGAGGGGTTGTAAGACCAAAAGTTTCTTTTTTATAAGACCTTCTAATTAGATCTACGCCATTAACAATATTCCCCCATTGATCTGAACCACCAATTTGAAGAACACAATTTTTCTTTTCAAAAAGCTTTAAAAAATCGAAAGCTTGAATAATCATGTAATTAAATTCCATATAGCTAAGCGATTGTTCACGCTCTAGTCTTAACTTTACACTATCGAAAGATAGCATCTTATTAATTGTAAAATACTTTCCTGTATCCCTTAAAAAATTTAGATATTTTAAATCTTTCAACCAACTTAAGTTGTCAACAAATATAGGTTTTGTTTTGTTATTTTTAAAATTCAATAAGTTTTTAAAATTTTGCTTTATCCCAATAATGTTTTTCTTAATATCAGACTTATTAATAATCTTTCTTGTTGCGTCCTTTCCTGATGGATCACCTATGAGTGTAGTACCCCCACCGAGTAAAACAATTGGTTTATGACCATATTTTTGGAGTAATCTCAAAACCATTATTTGAAGCAAGCTTCCAACATGCAAACTGTCTGCGGTACAATCAAATCCAATATAGGCAAAAATAGTCTTACTATTTAATATTTTATCAAGGTTATTTATGTCAGTACACTGATTTAGATATCCTCTGTCTTTAAATTCTGTTAAAAATCCTGGTTTCATAAATTATTCGTATTAGTTACTATTATACCAAAATTGTTATAAATAAATATAAATATGAGCCAAGTATTCACATCTTTAGGATTAATGACAGGGACATCTGGTGATGGTTTAGATATATCTTTAATGAAATCAGATGGTGAGACTTTTTTTGATGAAATTGAAGATAAATTCGTACCTTACTCTGAAAATATAAAATCAAAATATCTGAACTTGAGAGAAAAAATAAATAAAAAAGATGACATTCAAAAATATCAAAAAGCTATAGGTGAACTTGAGAGAGATATAACTCTTTTCCACGCTAATAATATACTAAGCATATTCAGTAAAACTAAAATTTCAAGTATTGATATTATCGGATTTCACGGCCAGACTATATATCATAATTCAAAAGAAAAACTCTCTTTACAAATTGGAAATGGAAATCTTTTATCTCAATTGCTTCAAAAAAAAGTAGTCGTAAATTTTAGAAAAAATGATTTAAAGAATAACGGTGTCGGAGCCCCTTTAACACCTATTTTTCATAAAATAATAATGACAAAACTTCAAATCGAAACTCCTGTAATTTTTTTAAATTTAGGGGGTGTTGCTAATGTAACTCTCGTAAATGAAGATAAAATCTACAGTTCTGATATTGGACCGGGTAATTGTTTAATTGATAAGTGGATTAAGAAAAAAACTAACAAAAACTTTGATAAACTAGGAAGTTTTGCAAGGTCAGGGAAAATAGACAAAATAATTTTTGAACAAGCAATAGATCAATGGTTTTATAAATTTAAAGATCTCACCAAAAAAAACATTTCGTTTGATATAAATGATTTTGATATTTCATTTGTAAGAGGACTTGAATTAAATGATGGTGCCGCTACTTTGACAGAGTATACATCTGAAATTATTGCAAAATATTTGGATTCTTTATCAACCAAAAATATTATTGTTTGTGGAGGGGGAAGAAAAAATCAGTATTTGATAGAAAGGATTTCAAATAAAATTTCTAAGCCTTTAAAGAATATAGATAATTTTGGACTTGATGGTGATTATATAGAGTCAAAAGCTTTTGCATATTTAGCGATTAGAAGCATTAGGGGATTACCAATATCATTTCCCACTACAACAGGATGCAACAAGCCATCTTTAGGTGGTGAAATAAAAATATTTAAATAAGGGCTGTTTTTTGGTCAATATATTCTCTCATAGTATTTTTTAATTCGTCTTCTTTATCTTTAAAAAAATGATTTGAATTTTTTACTTTTGAAAATATTACTTCTACACCTTTTTGACTTTTAATTCTATTATCAAGTTCTATTATACTCTGTCTAGAAACAAGTTCATCATTATCGCTATAAATTACTTGCCCGGAGGTCGGACATGGGGCAAGAAAAGAAAAATCATACACATTTGGTTGTGGAGAAATTGCAATAAAATTATTTACCTCAGGTCTTCTCATAATAAGTTGCATACAAATTAAAGCACCAAAAGAAAATCCAGAAACCCAGCATTGACTATAATCTAAATTTTCTCTCTCAATCCAATCAAGAGCAGCAGCAGCGTCTGATAATTCACCTTGACCATTGTCAAAGATACCATCGCTTTTTCCAACTCCTCTAAAATTAAATTTAATTACCGAAAAACCATTTTCTAAAAAAATATTATACATCAATTGAACAACTCTATTTTTCATTGTACCTCCATATTGAGGGTGGGGATGAAGAATAATAGCAACTGGCGATCCAAATTTTGGTTGTTTGTAATATTTAGCCTCCAGCCTTCCTGCGGGTCCGGGAATAAAAATTTCTCTACTTTTTGGTTTCATAATTAATAATGATTATTAATGTCAAAAAAAAAATTGATTTATATCACGTTTTTATGCGTCAATAATATTTTTTTAAATCCTAGTAATTTACTAGGAATTCTCAATTTAATGTTATATTACAACATAAATTTATGAAATTAACTACTAAAGGTCGATATGCAGTAATGGCTATGGCAGATATTGCAAAATATGGTCATAAAAAGCCAGTGAGTTTAAGTGAGATATCCTTAAGACAAAATATTTCACTAGCCTATCTCGAACAATTATTTGTAATGCTAAAAAACAACAATTTAGTTAAAAGCTCAAGAGGTGCATCAGGAGGATATGTGTTAAATAAACCAGCTTCACAAATTAAACTGTCCTATATTTTTCTTGCAGTAAACGAGGAGGTAAGAACATTAAATTGTAAAAAAGATTCAAAAAAAGGATGTAATAATAAATCTCAAAAATGTATCACTCACAACTTATGGGATCAACTAGACACTCACATAAATCATTTCTTTGAAAGGATTAAACTAGAAGATTTAGTAAATAAAGGCGTGTAATTTTATGAAAGAAAATGAATTAAATAAAATTAAGGATTACAAATACGGTTTCTCAACTGACATAGAGAACATAAAATCTCCTAGGGGTTTAAGTGAGGAAACAGTAAAATTTATCTCAAAAATGAAAAACGAACCATCCTGGATGCTTGAATGGAGATTAAAAGCATTTAAAAGATTACAAAGTTTAAAAGAACCTGACTGGCAGAAACCTAAATATCCAAAAATAAAATACAATGATCTTTATTATTTTTCAGCTCCAAAAACTGCGAAAGATAAACCTAAATCTTTAGATGATGTAGATCCTAAGCTTATCGAAACTTATAAGAAGCTTGGAATACCATTAGAAGAACAAAAAAAACTTAGTGGAGTTGCAGTTGATGCAGTTTTCGACTCCGTTTCTGTTGCGACAACTTTTAAAGGTGAGCTTGAAAAAAAAGGAATAATTTTCTGTTCTATTTCAGAGGCAATACAAAAACACCCTGACCTAGTTAAAAAATATATTGGCACAGTAATACCGATTACTGACCATTATTTTGCTACCCTTAATTCTGCAGTCTTTACTGATGGTTCATTTGTTTATATTCCACCTAATGTTAGATGCCCAATGGAATTATCTACCTACTTTCGAATAAACGCAGCAGAAACAGGTCAATTTGAAAGAACTTTAATTATAGCAGATAAGGGAAGTTACGTAAGTTATTTGGAAGGCTGCACAGCGCCTATGAGAGATGAAAATCAACTTCATGCAGCCAATGTAGAATTAGTTGCACTTGACGATGCTGAAATAAAATATTCAACAGTGCAAAATTGGTATCCAGGTGATGAAAATGGAAAAGGTGGAATATATAATTTCGTAACTAAACGAGGGATTTGTAAAGGAAAAAATTCAAAAATATCATGGACACAAGTTGAAACTGGTTCCGCAATAACCTGGAAATATCCAAGCTGTATATTAAAAGGCGATAATTCAGTTGGAGAATTTTATTCTATAGCTATCACAAATAATCATCAAAAAGCTGACACTGGTACCAAAATGATACATTTAGGTAAAAATACAAAAAGTAAAATTATTTCTAAAGGTATTTCAGCAGGGTTTGCTGACAATACATATAGAGGTCTGGTTGATATAAACTCTAAAGCAATCAATTCAAGAAATTACACACAATGCGACTCTCTTTTAATGGGTAATAAATGTGGTGCTCATACTGTACCATATATTAAAAATAAGAATTCATCTTCAACAGTTGAACATGAGGCTACAACGTCAAAAATCAATGAAGACCAATTATTTTACTGTAACCAAAGAGGCTTGGATCAAGAAGAGGCAGTCAGTTTAATAGTCAATGGTTTTTGCAAAGAAGTTTTGCAACAGTTGCCAATGGAATTTGCTGTAGAGGCACAAAAATTAGTATCAATTAGCTTGGAGGGAAGTGTTGGATAATGTTAGTTATTAAAGATTTAAAAGCACAAATTAAAGAAAAGCAAATTCTTAAAGGATTGAATCTAAAAATAAACCCAGGAGAAGTTCATGCAATAATGGGTCCAAATGGTTCTGGAAAAAGCACATTAGCAAATATTCTCTCAGGAAAAGAAGGATACGAGCTCTCTGGCAAGCTGGAATATGAGGGTAATGATCTCACTGGCATACCGATTGAGGAAAGAGCCCAAAAAGGTATTTTTTTGGCGTTTCAATATCCAACAGAAATACCAGGGGTAAATACAAGTAATTTTTTAAGAACTTCACTAAATTCAATTAGAAAATCAAAAGGCGAAAAGGAATTAGATGCTTTAAACTTTCTTAAAATAATTAAAAAAAAAAACTGAAGAACTGAAGATAGACGAAAAGTTTTTATCGAGACATCTTAACGTTGGTTTTTCTGGAGGAGAAAAAAAGAAAAATGAAATTTTACAATTAAAGGTCTTGGAGCCAAAATTAGCAATATTAGATGAAACTGACTCGGGACTAGATATTGATGCTCTTAAAATTGTTGCTGAAGGTGTCAATTCATACAAAAATGAAAATAACGCATTTTTAATTATTACTCATTATCAAAGACTCTTAAATTTTATCAAGCCAGATTTTATACATGTTTTATCTGATGGTAAAATTGTCAAAACAGGCACAAAAAGCCTTGGAGAAGAGTTAGAAAAAACCGGTTACACAAATTTAAATTAAAATGCAGCTAAATTTTAAATTGGATAAAATATCAGACAATACTCATAAAATGAGAGAAGAAAATTTATCAATATTTAAAAAAGAGGGATTTCCTAACAGAAAATTAGAAAGCTGGAAGTTCACAGATTTAGAAAGAATACTAAATGAAAATTTTGATAAGCTTGAGAATGGAAACTTATCTAATAAAATATATAATTCTACAAGACTAAATTTTGAACATAACTCTATCGTGCTTGTCAATGGAAGTTATATTTCTCATAACTTTGAGAGAGAACCATCGTTGCAAAAGAACATTTCTATTAAAAAAATAAATTTAGAAAATCATTTGTCTATGTTAGAAAATTTGGAGACTAATTCAATGCAAAATTTAAATACAGCTCTATATGATAGTGGTTTAAGTATAGAAATTGACAAAGACTCTGAATTTGAAAAACCTATAGTGATATTTAATTATTTTTCAGATAATCTTCAAAATAAAATTATTAATAATTCAAATTTTATAAAATTAAGTGAAAACTCAAAAGCAACTATTATTGAGTTGTTGATTGATCAATCGGGAGACTCTTTTTTGGTAAACTCATTTAAATATTGTACGTTGCAAAATAATTCAAAATTAAACTATTATTTTATCAATAAAAAAAGAAGTAATGGTTTTTATTATAATTACTTTGACTCAAAACTTTTTAAAGACTGTGAGTTAAAAAAATATATATTCTCCTCAGGCCTAAAATTTTATAAATATGACGAGAATATAGATTTAATTGGACAAAATTCAGATGGACAATTTTACAGTGGATCTTTTCTAAAAGAGAAGACCCATCAAGAAATAAAAACTTTTATTAAACACACAAAGGAAAATTGTAGAAGCCATCAAAGTATTAAAAATGTTTTAACATCAGATAGTACAGGAGTTTTTCAAGGCAAAATTTATGTCGATAAAATAGCTCAAAAAACTAACGCATATCAAATAAGTCGAGGTCTTCTCTTGGATGAGGGCTCGACTTTTAGCGCTAAACCAGAATTAGAGATATATGCCGATGACGTAAAATGCTCACATGGATCAACTTCAGGTAACATTGATGAAAATATGTTATTTTATTTGAGGACAAGGGGTATATCAAAAAAAGATGCGATAAAAATAATTATTAAAGCTTTCCTTGAAAGCATAATTACAAACATTACAGATGTCAATGTAAGTTCACTTGTAAATAATCATTTGAAAGAAAATATAAATTATGAAAATTGAAACTTTAAAAAATGAATTTCCTATTTTTAAAAAAAAAATAAACGGCAAAAATTTGGTCTACCTAGACAGTGCGAACTCTTCACAAAAGCCACAGTCGGTAATAAATAGACTATCTTATTTTTATGAGAACGAATTCTCGAACGTTGGAAGAAGCGTTCATAGCTTAGCTGTCAAAGCGACAAATAGGTTTGAAGAAACTCGAGACTTAGTTAAAAATTTTATTAACGCTAAACACAGAGAAGAAATAATTTTTACAAAAGGCGCAACAGAGTCAATAAATTTAGTAGCAACAACATACGGAGAAGAATTTATTAATGAGGGAGATGAGATCATACTTACAGAGCTAGAACATCATTCAAATTATGTTCCATGGCACTATTTAAGAAATAAAAAAAAAGCTGTAATAAAGTTCGCGTCTATCAATGAAAATTTAGAGATAGAGGCAGATGAAATAAATAAATTAATTACAAATAAAACGAAAATTATAGCTTTAACTCATATATCAAATGTTACAGGCGGTATAAGTCCATTAAAAAAGATAATCGATATTGCTAAATCAAAAAATATCATTGTTCTAATTGATGGTACTCAAGGGGCGCCTCATTTAAAATTAGATATGCAGGAAATAGGCTGCGATTTTTACGCAATATCTTGCCACAAAATGTATGGCCCTAATGGTCTTGGAATATTATATGGCAGAAAGGACTTGTTGGATAAAATTCCCCCTTATCAAGGTGGTGGCGGTATGATTAATGAGGTAAAAAAAAATGAAATTACATACGCACAATCCCCAACAAAATTTGAGGCCGGAACAATGCAAACAGCTGAGGTAGTTGCATTTGGCGAGGCAATAAAACTTTTACAAAAAATTGGAAATGATAAAATATTAGATTACGAAAACAATCTGTTAAACTATGGCATCGATCAGCTTAAAAGGAATAATTCTGTAAAACTTATCGGTAACCCAAAAAAAAAAGCTTCGGTATTAACTTTTACTCTTCAAGGGATACATCCGCATGATATAGCTACAATTCTTGATGATGATGGTGTTGCAATAAGAGCTGGACATCACTGTTGTCAAATTTTACATGAAAAAATTGGTTTACCAGCCACCGCAAGAGCTTCTTTGGGATTGTATAATACCAAAGAGGATATTGATATATTTATAGATTCGATAAATAAGTGTAAAAAGATTTTTAAGATATAATGGAACTAAAAGAACTCTATCAGGAAATAATTTTGGACCACGGGAAAAACCCAAGGAACTTCGGTAAGTGTAAAGACTTTAATAAAGATGCGAAAGGCCATAACCCCTTGTGTGGTGACAAAGTTCATATTTTTGCTAAATTGGATAAAAATAAAAATGTGGAAGATATTAGTTTCGAAGGCGAAGGATGTGCTATTTCACTTGCCTCAGCATCAATACTTACGGAGATAATAAAAGGTAAAGAAAAAAATGTTGCTAAGTTCATAATTGAGGAATTTTTAAAATTACTTAAAAAAGAGGGCGATATAAGACTAAACAGCTTAAATGACGATCAATTAACAACAATAATGTCCCTATCAGGGGTAAGAGAATTCCCAATGAGAGTAAAATGTGCAACTATGGCTTGGCATACGCTTTCTTCAGTTATAGAAAAAAAGGATTAAATGACTTTAAAAGAAAAAATTATATCAGAGATTAAAAAGGTCTTTGACCCTGAGATACCGGTAAATATCTATGATTTAGGATTAATTTATAATATAGATTTAAAAGACAACAAAGAGGCCACAATAAAAATGACCTTAACAAGTCCCAATTGCCCAGTTGCAGATAGCTTACCCAAAATGGTAAAAGAAAATATTTTAAAAATTGAAGAATTAGAAACTGTTAACGTAGAATTAGTATGGAGTCCACCTTGGACAAAAGATATGATGTCCGAAGCTGCAAAATTGGAATTAAATTTATGAGTGAAAAAGTTATTAAATTAAGTGATAACGCTGCAAAAAGAATTAAAGAAATTCTTTCCAAAGCTAATAAACCTACTATAGGAGTTAGGGTAGGGGTAAAATCAGGCGGCTGTGCAGGAATGAGCTATGTTATGGAGTATGCGCAAGAAATAAAACCTAATGAAGAAGTTATAGAAGACAAAGGTGTTAAAGTGTTAATAGATCCTAATGCAATAATGTATTTATTAGGTACAGAAATGGATTTTAGAGTAGAAAAGTTTTCTTCACAATTTGTTTTTAAGAACCCAAATGAAACAGACAGATGCGGCTGCGGAGAGTCGTTTAAGGTTTAATCCTATTATTAACAACTATAATACATCTCAAATTCCATAGGATGAGGTGTATGCTCGAATTTATATATTTCTTGAAATTTCAAATCTATGTATGCATCAATTTGATCATCTGTAAAAACTCCTCCTTGAGTAAGAAACTTTCTATCTTTATCAAGATTTTCCATCGCTTCTCTTAGAGAACCGCAAACTGTTGGAATTTTTTTAATTTCACTCTCAGATAAGGTGTAAAGATCTTTATCTAATGATTTACCCGGATCAATTTTATTCTTTATCCCGTCTATTCCTGCCATCAACATTGATGCAAATGTTAAATAAGGGTTTCCAGCTGCGTCTGGAAATCTTACCTCACATCTAGCCGCTTTTTTACTTAAAGTGATAGGTATTCTGCAAGAAGCTGATCTATTCCTAGCTGAATAAGCAAGTAAAACTGGAGCTTCAAAACCTGGGATTAATCTTTTGTAACTGTTTGTTGTCGCGTTTGAGAAAGCATTTATCGCTTTGGCATGTTTTAATATTCCACCGATATAATATAAAGCTTCTTGAGATAAGCCTGCATATTTGTTACCCATAAATAAAGGAGTTGAACCTTTCCATATAGATTGGTGGCAGTGCATACCGGAACCATTATCTCCTTTAACTGGTTTTGGCATAAATGTTGCAGTTTTGCCGAATGAGTTTGTTACCATAAGTACCGCATATTTATATAATTGAATGTTATCAGCTTGATTAGTTAATGTACCAAAATACATTCCAAGTTCATGTTGACTTGGGGCCACCTCGTGATGGTGCTTTTCAACTTTTACTCCCATATCTTTCAGAGCTTTTAAATATTCTCCTCTCATATCTTGAGCACTGTCAACTGGAGGCACAGGAAAATATCCTCCTTTTATTCCAGGTCTGTGACCTAAATTTCCATTCTCGTATTTCTTTCCAGTATTGTAAGGACCCTCAGAACTGTCTATCGAAAAACTAGTCTCGTTCATGTCATTTTTAAACCTTACATCATCAAAAACAAAAAATTCTGGTTCTGGACCAAAGTATGCTTTATCTCCTATTCCAGATTTTTTTAAATAGTTCTCTGCTTTTTTTGCTGTTCCTCTAGGATCTCTTTCATAAGGATCTTTTTTAACTGCATCCAATATATCGCAAAATATATTTAAAGTTGGATGGGAATTAAAAGGATCTATTATAGGTCTTGATAAATCGGGCTTTAAAATCATATCTGACTCATTTATTGCCTTCCAACCAGCGATTGATGATCCATCAAAAAATACACCCTCATTTAACATTTCATCGTCGACAATTGTTGCGTCCATTGTTAAATGTTGCAGTTTGCCCCTCGGGTCTGTAAACCTAAGGTCCACAAACTCTATTTCTTTATCCTTCATCAGTTTTTTGACATTTTGAACGCTCATTCTGACCCTTTGTTAAATTAATTTTATTGAAGTATTAAACATAGCAGATTTATCGTTTGCAAGAGTATAATTTATGTTTATATCTGCTATGCATTTTTCACATCAATACAATCTAGGCTTGAAATGAGAGAGGCAAAAACTCAAGATATTTTGCTTTTAATTCTTTTAGGAATTATCTGGGGATCCTCATTTTTTAACATAAAAATTGCCACTGAGAGCTATGACCCTTTTACATTATCTTTAGTTAGAGTCTTCTTTGCTTGTTGTCCGCTAATAGCTATTTGTTATCTAAAAAAAATTAAACTATTAGGATTCACTAAAAATTGGAAACCATATGCATTAATTGGTCTTTGCAACATAGCTATACCCTTTACATTAATTGCAATTGGTACCTCAAAAATAAATAGCTATTTAGCTGCTATTTTAATGAGTACCACCCCTCTAAGTGGTTCAATACTTGCTCATTTTTTCACGTCTGATGAAAAGATTAAATTATTCAAATCTGTGGGAATAATTATTGGATTTTTTGGCGTTGTATTTCTTTTTATGGATAGATTAATCATCAACGAGGAAAATTATCTTTTTGCGTTAATTACAATTTTAGGTTCCACTTTCTATAGTATTGGCGGGATACTTACTTTAAAATTAAAAAACAAAGGTAACATAAATGTAACTACATCAACAACTTTATGGTCGTTATTATTTTTACTTCCTTTGTCAATTATTTTCGAAAAACCCTGGAATTCTAACCCAACTTTTGATTCCACCTTGTCTTTAATTTACCTAGGTGTTGTAGCCACGGGTTTAGCATGGTTAATAAGGTTTCGTATATTAACCGTTAATGGATTAGTATTTCAAACGCAAGTAGCTTATTTAATACCTATTTTTGGAGTATTCTTTGGTTTTTTTATTATGGGCGAACTTATAACATGGAGAGTTCTTGTATCTTTGGTTATAATAATATTTGGTATTTATCTTGTTAAAAAAAACAATAAAGGAAGTATATAAATGCAAACAGACTCACCTGAATTAAGTCTTTTATCAATTTTTGCTTTATTTACCTTTTTTATTTTTTTATTACTTCAAAAATATTCTTCAAGCTCGTTAATGAGCCGTACTCTTGATAGTGATTTTTCAAAACCTCAAGCTTTTCACCAAGAATTGACTCCCAGAATAGGTGGCCTAGCCTCAATCATTTCATTCATTGTGTTTATTTTTTTAAATAATTTAATGTTTTCCGATTTTTACTTTGATTATCTTGTTCTTGGAGTAAGTTTGTTTTTAATTGGCTTTTTTGATGACATTAAAGCAGGTATTTCAGCAAATTGGAGGCTAACCTTAATGACTATTGTTCTGTTCTTTTTTGTTAGAAATTACGATATTCAAATAAATTCTATTGATGTAGTTTTCTTAGATAATTTGCTTAAAAACCAACTTTTCTTAAATTCTTTTCTAGTTTTGTGTTTTCTTTTTATAATTAATGGCTCAAACCTAATTGACGGATTTAATGGTTTACTTTCAATTCACCTTATAATTATAAATTCAATACTTTTTTATACAAACCTAGTCAATGGCAATAACGAATTGTCTATCATTATAATTTCCCAGACTATCATATTGCTCTCTTTTTTATTATTTAATTTTCCAAAAGCTAAAATGTTTTTTGGAGACAGTGGCTCCTATTTATTTGGAGCATTGACTGCATTAAATATAATTTATACAAATAATATGAATCCTGATATTTCATCTTTTTTCTTTTGTATTTTACTTTTCTATTTATTCTTTGAAGTATTCTTTTCCTTTTTTCGCAAAATTTATCAAAGGAAGTCACCACTAAAACCAGATGAAATGCACTTGCATATGTTAATGTATAAATATTTGAATATAAAATTTAGTGAAAGTAATTTAAACTATCTTAATTCAATCATTATTAATGTAATTTTTTTACTTGTAATTATTCCTGCAAATTTGATGAAAACTAATGGGTTTTTTTGTAAGTACTGGTTTTTCTTTCTCTTATTACTCTACTTATTGCTTTATAATAGACTTTATAGTTTTACAAAAAAAAAAATTGATATATAAATCATCGAAAAATATGGGCAAGTGGCGGAATTGGTATACGCGCTAGTCTTAGGAACTAGTGCCGCAAGGCTTAAGAGTTCGAGTCTCTTCT
>MDSW01005281.1_pt1 | contig 31503 bp, 46 predicted proteins | sample 811171 | NCBI WGS metagenome assembly MDSW01 (sample SAMN05326641, study PRJNA326480) | marine metagenome | isolation source: seawater | place: Atlantic Ocean: North West | collected 2012 | reverse complement strand
GATATTGTTTGTCCTACTAAAGTTGTTGCCATAATTACCTCATACTATTGCGTAAGGGGCTTTATCCATTACCCTACGCATTCCGCCAAAGCGATTTTTCTGATATGTAAATACCAGTCGTTTAAATTCGTTCATATGATAGTTTCTCTTATCATACTGTTGTTCATTCTCTGCAAATTTAGCTTTTAAATACTCTACAGCAGCTAAACATAGTTCTTCTGCTAGATCTATTGTATCAGTTTCGTCATCTGGAACTGTTCCTAAAGCTGAATACTCAAGCATTAAACCGTTAGTAATTGCAGCGGAAGGGCTTTTATATGTTCCTGTTTCTGTATCCTTTTCTATTAGAGCAATATTAGCTCCTCGTAAATAGTATTTAAAATCTATAGCCATTATTAATATCCGTTTTTTCTTTTCATGTAAGGATTTCTTACTACTACATTTTTATTTGTTTTTGCAGCTTCTTTTTTTGCTGCAGCTTTTCCTTTTTTAGTATAAGCAAACTTTTTTCCATTTACACTTGGCATTATTTCTTACCTTTCTTTTTCCAACCACTTTTCATATTTGAATAAGCTTTTTTGCTTATGGTTGTATTTTTTTTTGATCTACTTGTACCTGCTTTTTGCCTTTTACGAATATTTTTTACTAAAGACATAATTACTCCCTATGTTAAGTCTGGATCTACGTTATTTGTTTCTAACACTCGATCAATTTTGACATATTCTGTTTCATCTGTATCATAAACCATCACATCTTTTAAAGATATGAAATTGTCAGGAAAAGAATAATATCTTTGATCTTTTACAATATTTGCTTTACTAGCAACTACATTATCTTCAATCATCATATTTATTTCACGCATAGAATCTTTTAAATACGCAATAGCATAGCCTTGATTAGTAGTTCCTGCTCTTTCCATCAATTCTTTTAAAGTCATTACACACCCCACTGAAATTCTAACTGATCCCACATCTTATCGGTACTATCTGCAAACAATAAATAAGCAAAATGGTCCCAGGTCAAAGATGAAGGGCTAGTTGTTGTTGTATCGTAACTAGTATTTGGACTAGTTGCTGATGTTGTAAAAGAAGTATTAGGCTGAACTTCAGCAGTTGTAGTCCAAGAAGTAGTTGGATTAGTATTTGTATTATTCCAACTCATGTTATTAATGCATACTCTACTGCTATACTATCAGATCCTGAAGATTCGACTGCCCAAGTACAATTTGAAGCTAACGCTGGTGTTTTTGGTAAACAAATTGCTCCTCCAGCAGGTATTCTACATATTTCTTCAAAATTAGTATCTGAAGTTTCTTTGTGTAAAATCAAATCATCAGTAGTGGCATCTCCAAGCGTTGTTGCGTCAGAATATTTTTTACCAGTATTTTTAATAAATACCATATCCATTGCAAGAGCAGCTCCTAAAGCTAATTTGCCACTTGCAGGACAATTCCCATAAGCTACTGTTCCTGCTGTAAAGCCAACAACAGTTATATCCGTTGCTGCAGTAGCAATTGAAGCATCTCCACCTAATGTCTTATTAACATCTGCTTCTATAACATCTTGTGCAGCATATTTTCCTGTAACGCCAGCAATTGTCCTTACTGGTGTTGCACTAACTGCGTATTCAACTCTATTTGCCATCTTGTCTCCTTATCATGAATGGCTCAAATCCTTTTTCGTATTGTTCTCTGACCATTGCATATTGTTTTTCATACCATTGATATTCTATTTGAGCTTTTTGCAAGTTTGCATTAAACTCAGCTATATACGACTGAGATAATTGACCATAACTTTGCAAAGCACTCCCAAATCTTTGTAATTCTACATTATTTTTTGCAGCATCTTTTTGTAATGCAGCTCCAAGCTTATTTGCTTCTACTTGTGTTATTGCTCCCATTTTACCAATATCTGCTGAGTATTTTTGCAGTGTAGATCCGACTTCTGCTTGATAAGCATTTAAATTAGTATTTAAATCAGTTTGCCACTTTGCAAATTTTAAATTCAGATTGTTTAATGTCCACTCTTGTACCTCTTTATTAACATCTGCTTGATGTTTTTGCATTTCAGTTCCAAATTTTTGAAGTTGAGAACTATAACTAGCCATTTCTTTTTCTAATAACTTTGCTTTGTTTTGCAAATCTATATTAGTCGAAAGACTCATTTCCTGTATTTTTCTATTATTTTCAGCTTCAAACTGCTGTACGCCTTTTTGAAACTCTATTTGGTAAATAGCATTTTCTTTGTTAAAAGCATTTAAACTGTCTTGTATCTTAGCTTGAAACTCAGAAACTTTTTGTGTTTCTTCAGATAGCTTTGATTGAGCAAGTTCAATGTCTTCATCGGTCTCAATCAATGAAGTTATTTTAGTAAAATCTATTTCTTTCATTACTGGAGGAGTATATGTAGGTGCTGTACCTATTGTTAATGAAATATTATCAAAACTTCCAGCTAGTGCAGCATCCTGATAAATAAATGTTGGATCTGCAATTATTGCAGGTGTGCTGTTATCAGCTAAATTTATATCATCAATTACAGGGTCGGCTACCGGAACGTACACTGGAAGAGATACATCGGTTATTTCAGCTTTATCAATCGTTGAAAGTCCGTCAGTTACTGAAAAAGCCAATGTAGGTTGAGGAGGTACAGAAGGTAGAGAGAGAACCAAACCAGATACTCCCGTATAGCCGACCATTTTTTCATTTAAAGCTTTCATTGCAGCATAATTAACTACAGTAGGTATTAAGCTAGTGGGAAAATTGCTTATCGTAGTACCATTTAAATTAGCTAATGTGGTATAATCAACGGCACTATAGCTAAAAGTCCCAGATGGGATAACAAATAATTTTTGATTTAAAATATAATATTGTGGGTAATCTGCTGTTGCTTTTTGTAATGATGTAGCTTCAGCTGCTACAAATCTTTTACTTGCAGGTATTTCTGTTGCACTTTTACTACCTACTGCAACACTTAATATGTTCTGTCTTTCAGTTATAGTTGCTCCGCTACCACTACCAGTAAGATTTTGTGCAAATAAATGTCCAGAATCAGGGTCAAGAACACATATACGATTTATAACAGAACGAATACCGTCATTTACCCATTGTAATTCATTTGTAGATGTGCCTGCTAACGCTCGGACTTGTTCTTGTAAAGTTGCCATATAAATCCTTTAGGTTAGTGGGGCAAATAGTGCTTTTACATGCATGACCTGCCCCACATAATTAACCGTTGTTATTTCCAAACAGCATGTGCTTCTGGCATAACGATCTCTAGACCAGCTTCGGTCTGAATGAGGTCGATTCTGCGGTCAACACCTGTGTTTTCTAGACTTTGAACACCAACGTAAATTGAAGTGTCACGATTTACACCGTTACCGACCAATGGTCTGTAAGCACAGTGCTTCATATTGACAGCTACAATTTTAACTGGAGATGCGTCTAAGTGAATGTTGCGAACAACGTTCATATCACCGTAAGGAGTTGTGATTTGCGTTACTGGTAAACCAAATAACTGTTTTTTGCCTGTTACAGCAAAATCAAACCTAAACTGAGAACTAATTTCAACGTCATTCTTTTGGAATCCGCCTAATTTATGTAACCAGTTATAAGTTGCAGTATCACACATAAACATAGTAGCATTTGAGCTATTATATCTAGGATCCATAAAGTCACTCATGTTTTGAAGGAAATCATCTGAAGATGTTCCGCCAGCAGCTTGAGTGTTTACAATATCAATTGAAAATACATTACCGCTTGATAATATATAGTCAACAATACCAGCTGTATAGCGTACACCAGCAGAGTCTTTTTGCTTTGAAGAGAAAAGAAGATCTGTTTCTATATCGTACTTATGTTCGATAAGTTTGTTCTTCCAAACTCTTGCCCACTCATCTTTAGCTAGTTTAAGCTCAGTTGCTCTTGCAGTGTTTGTCATTTGACAAGTTGTTTTCCAAATTTGAGTGTAACCTACTACATCTTTGTAAGGTGTATCTTTGTAGGTATTTGGGAAACTAGAACCTTCAGCATGAGCTGAACCAACTACATAGCATTTATCAGCTTCTGTGTAAGCAGTACTAATCATAGCATCAAATGTAGTTCCACTGTGATGATATTGCGCACCAGGTAATGTCCAGTAAGCTGAAGAACCTGCAGTTACAGGTCTAATTACTTGACATTTAGCATATATTGCTTGTGCATCTGCACCAGTTGCAGGTGTACCAATATCAGTAATCTTTACCATTAAGTAGTCTTCAGTATATCCATCAGGAGCTGTATTATCATCTCCAGAAACAACTACACCACTTGCAAATACTCTTATTGGAATCTTAACAATCTGATTTTCTAAGAAAAAGATTGGTTTGGTTCCAGAAGCACCTACAGCAGTTCCTGTTTGACCGAGAACATTTTGTACGTTACCTGCTGAAAGATAATCAGTTTCAAACTTAACATTCATAACGTCATCTAACTGTAAGTCAGTGTTTGCAAATGAAAAGTCTACATACTCATTATCATTATCGCCAGAGCCGATGACTCCACCGTTTAGATCCATTGCGACAGCATAAGCATAACGCTTGTGCCACATTGATCTTTGCTCCAGAGTTTTAAATTCTGGATCTGTTGTCGCCTTTTTGGCGGTTTTGCTTAATACTCTGAAAAAAGGAGTTTGGTCGGGAGATAATTCCGAAACTCGATCTGAAAAATCATACCGTCTCCTTAAATCACCTGTATTGAAGCTAGATTCGACCTGTGCTTGCGCCAGGTTCGAGAGGGTTAAAGGACTATCAGCCATTATATTGCCTCATCTTTCTTATTTTAAGAGAGGCGTTTAATTTACCCGAATAAGTTATCCAATCCAGAATCGACTTCTTTTAATGCATCAAATACTTGATCATCATGTTTTACGTCTTTTACTGTTGTATTATGATTAGATACACTTTGGGGTATATTCCTTACAGATTTCATCTGTTCCAGCATTTGAGCTTTTGTGCCTTTAGCAACTTTTTGGTCTCTTGCGTCTCTGTTCTTCAGGTAGAAAATATCGTCTAATGATGTTTCGTGGTTATTTGCCCACTTCATCATGTCCTCATATTCTTCATCTGTAACATTCATACGCTCTTTAAACTCTTTTGCTTGTCTAGCTTGTTGTTCTTTTTGAGTTTCCTCAGATCGAACTTGCCTTTCTTGCTGTAACTGACTGTTGACACGACGATCCACTACGCCTGAGATAGTATGCTCTAATGCTTTTGCACTAAGAGAATCACTATTTCCCATTGCGTCGTCTAGATCGAACACAAAATCTTCAGGAAGATTCAACGCCTGCTTTACATCTTGTGGCTTATCGCCATTATCAATGTAATTCTTTATTGCTTCTATCATACCCGTGTCTGTTTTTAGCCGATTGATAATAGGTTCATATTGACTCACCTCATCTAGCTGCGATTTTAATCGCTGTGCTTCTGATGATGAATCTTTATACCTTTTTTCCCAATCATGCTGATGATCGTCTGTATTTACAACTGGTTCAGGGTCAGTTTCCTGAGTTTCCTTAGTGCCAGATGCTTCGACTGTATTTCCTTCATCAAGAATCATCCCGTTCACCTTACGGTCTAATGATTCAAAAAAGTCGCCAGAGTCTACAGCTAGTCCATCTTCCTGACTGAAATCTAATTCATTTCCATCGTCAGCAGATAGTACTTGGTCTGCAGAGTTACCTTGCTCTTCGTTTGCCATTTTAACTCCTTGATTGATTATTTTTTTGTCGCTCTACTTGAGCTTTTTCTTTGTCAAGATTCCTTTGAGCTTCTGCTTTTTGTGCGGTTAGAGACATACTTCCCTGCGCTTTGATAGCTCCTTTACGAACCTCTGTTTCGACAGATCTTATCTTATCCTTAATTCCAGCTTGAACTAGCTGTCTTGTAAGTGTTTCAATATCTCCGTCTTTATCCTTGACTTGTTCTTCAAGACTTTGAATTGATTGTTGCATTTGTGTATACAAGCTCTTACGCTTTGCAATAGCTGTTTTGTCTTTTATATCTGTTTCAGCTAAAACAGCTAAATCATCTACAACGCCCAATTTCATTAATTCTTTTAATTCTGATAAATATGCCCATCTATTTAATGGCAATGTACTTCCAGCAATAATACGGACATCAAATTTTGCTGCTTCGTAATCATTCCATTTAGATATAGCTTCACCCATATCGTTAAATATTGGTACATTTATTTCAACCTCTTTATCCGCTTGCAAGGAATTAGGTTGTACAATTCTAAATACTTTGTGTGCTTTATACACTGCTTGTGAATACTGTTTTACAACTTCACCTAATTGTTTTAAAGCAGGCTCTATGCTACTTTTTAACCATTGCTTCACTCTTCGAGTTCCATATTCATCCAATGCTAACATACCACGATATGTTTCGTGTTGCTGTGATTGATCTCCTTGAGCAGAAGAATAAACACCAGCTAAATATTCCATATCACTTTTACCAGCTTGTACAATTTGGAAAAATGCATTATTTAAAGCTGCAGGCTGAACTTCTTTTGGATTGTCATAACCCTGATTGACTGGCAACAAAGCTCCTGGAGCTGTAGCATTTTTTTCCCAATAATCTGTATCAATAGAACCCTCGTAATACATCCATCTCAAAGATGAACCCAAAGAAGCGTTGTGAATCATAAGTTGGTGCGCCTTATTAATCTCACGCTGTTTTCCTACTAAAGGACTCACAGCGCTCATTGGATAAGGTGTTCCTGACCATTTGTATGTAAATGGCACTAAAGGATAATGTTCAACAGGCAATTCTTTTTCATATAAGGTTACATCTCCAGCTACACAGCATTGTTTGATAGCTGGTTTATAAAACTCAACTTCTTCAACAACCATAGAAGCAAATTTTGCATCTTCCATTAAAACTTTATGTTCTTCTGCAGTAACAACATTATTTTGGATAATACTTGCAGCTTTCTGAGCTTCAGCTATTAATTGTTGTTGAGCTGACTGCAATTGCTCTTGGTTCATTTTTTCTTGTTTTTCTATTTCAAGAGCCATTCTTTCTGGTAGCATTTCACCCAACTCTACTGCTTCCATCATTTGCTTTTGAGATTCTTGCATTTGTACAGTCATCTCTTTTTGCATCTCTTGTATTTGTACTTGCACGTTTTCTTGTATCTTTTGCATTTCTTCTGGAGACGGAAGGACCTGATAAAATATATTGTAATACTTTACTTGTACTTTCTCATAAAGTTCGTAAAGTTCAACCATATCGTCAACGCCACCATCAGAATCGTAACCCTCAGTAATGTCTTTAAATTGTATATCCACAGAATCTGTAGCATTTTTTGAGTATCCGATTTCTTCACCATACCTACCAGTTGCTCTTTTTATTTTAGCAGAAAACTGAGGATATGTTTTTAAAAGTTGTGTTCTTGTAAAGACTTTTCTAATCATAACGTGTGCAGCATCTCTAAAAAGAGGATCTCTAGATTTTGGATCTACATATATATCAAATGGTTCTGGCTGCTGGATAATGACTTCGCCCAATCCCTGATCTGCGTTTGGGTCTACTGTCACAAGTAAATATCCAACACTTTTTGTTATTGCGTCGTTTACTACATTTGAGTAAAGAGCTTGACCATTAGATTTATTCCAAATGTAGTCAGCAATATCACTAAACACAGCAGCAATACCAGAATCTGAACCTTCCGCACCAACTGCTTGCCATCTTGGGTTAGAAGCTGTAGCGTAATAGTTAAGCATTTCAACGACAGGTATAACCCTGTTAATCGTAAAGGTTGGCATACCTGTTTCTTCCAAAGCTTTCTTTTCGTCTGCAGAAAGTTGATTATCCAAGTAAAAATCGTAACCTTGTTGATTATTAGTCTCCCACTTTTCACGAAAGCTATTATTTAAAGAATCATATAACTGCTTTACTTTGTCTGCTGTTTTATCTTTTCTTTTTGCCATTAGATCCCTATGCTAATATCCAGCTTTTGGGCGATCTGGTTTTTTTGCTATGAGTTCCGTCTTTGTGAACGGTAATACTTTGGGGCGGGTGAGCGTATTTTACGGCATATGCAAGCGCATCTATCGTATCATCATGTGCCATACGTGGTCCGAATGTAACAATTTCATGCTGTAAATCATAATGACTTTTTTTTATTTTTATAGATCCTATTGTCATTCGTTGTGCAAGCACTCCTTGTATTCTATCTAATTTACTTTGTCTTGTTCCAGGTTTTTCTTCACGCCATCTAACTGAAAAGTCGTTTCTTCTTCTAGATTCAGCCATTAAAGCTTGAAACAAAGGTCTACTCATTGTTGTATCTTCTACAACAAACAGTAGTGGATGATATTGACTAGCTATTTTATACATTTTATCAACAATGCCATCCCTATCATCGCCAGGTATTCCCAATATGGGTAAACCACGTTCACGAATATAGTCAAGTACATACGTATTATTGTTTTCATCTACAGCTACCACCATAATTACTGAATAGTCAGAATCTCTCCGTGATGAATCTGTTGCAGGATCAACTCCAACAAATACATTTACAGGAGCTGCATCACCATCTGTGACTACAAAATTAAGACCAGTCTTTTCATCGTGTAAAAAGTTTCCTTCCCAATATTTAACGTGCTTCATACTAAATATAGAATCTTCAGCACTTTGCACTTCCATCATATATTCTTGGTAAAACTTTTGAGGACTACCAGAATCTTGATAAAACTTTTTCTTTTCTTCTAGTTTTTTATTTGGGAACCAGGAATCCCACAAAGCATTTCCTTCTTCGTCAATTGCTTTATATGTTTTTACTGTCCACGCAAAATCTTCTTTTTCCTTTTCAGCCTTTGCATAATTACTTAATAAATTATTAATAAAGGAATCATAATGCACAGGAGTACCGTTAATGCGCAAGCGACCAGTATGAGGCTCCAAAGCAGGATAAACAACCGCAGTGATAAGGTTGTTGTTCTTTGCTCGAGCTTCTGGAGTAATGGTATTATTTTCATCTTCAAAGTCATCCAATATAACCAGGTCATATCGTTTGTGAAGTTTTGCTCCACCCCTAATACCTGATATGTTTGATTTACATAAGAGTTTATGACCAGTACTAAGCTCTACATCTTCTTCAGTCCATTTTCTACCTTTTAAATTTCCAAAATAATATTTTATTCTGTCATTAAACTCAAGATGGTGCTTAATGTAGTCCATATTCCCAGTTGCAAGCTTTGCCGTAGCGGAAACCCAACCATAAAACAAAGGTTCTTTTGTCGTGAACAAAAAAGACCATAAAATATCGCATTTGGTTAATACGGTCTTACCATGTCCACGAGGCATAATAACAGCAAGCTGTTTTGTCTCTTTGTTCATTATAGAATCAGCGATTTCGTAATGAAACCACGGAGTTTCAGATCTCATAAAATCGTCTGGAAGAAATAATTTTCCAAACGCTATCATATCTTTTGACGCTTCTAGCAAAGCTTCTTCAGCCTTGCTGACGTTCTGGGTATTTATATTCAAGCTAAAGTTTCAAGTAAACCTTTTACTTCAGCCCAAATCTCATCGTCTTTTTTAGACTTACTAGCTTTTACAGCATGGTCTCCTACCATTATGATAAGATTAACCATTCCCATTTTTTTAACTAGTCTACTGATTATTCTTTTAAGCATTTTTAACCTTTCCCATTTATTCTTCCTTTTAAATAAGCTAAATCATCAGTTACATCGTTTAGCTCCTTCACAATATCTTCTCTGTGTCTTTGACTTACTTCATCTGACTTATTCCATCTTTCAATAAGTTTTATAACAATACTTTCGACATTTGACATTTTTGTTTCAGACTTTGCAATAGCTTGCCTTATTTCATCAAGATCTTCATTTTGAGCTTTTTGACTCTTCATAAGATTCACTATCATTAACACAAAAAGTGATACAATAACTCCAATAGCACCGTATTCAGCGTATGTTTCAATCATCGTCAGTCTCCTTCTTTTCTTCTTCTACTTCTTCTTTTTCATATCCAGTATTAATCGGTTTGTTTAAATCGTCTAATGTTATTGGATTATCGTTTTTATTCACTTAAATCTTTTTCTATATATTTATCAAGGTCTACTAAACTTAACCCCATTACTCCAGCAAGTCTTTCTTTAAATGATTTTAAATAAAATGGAGTATGTTCAATAAAAGATACATCCTTACCTGCTGAATCTACTATTGTTTGTGGTCTAAATAATTTTCCTAGCTCTAATCTATTTGCTCCTTGAACTTTTCCTGACTTCATAAACCTATATGTTAACTCATCTGCTATTTCTTTAATTATTACTGAAGGATTTATATTTTGTTCCTTGGCTGCATTTATTCTTTGAGCAAACTCACTGTATTTTCCCATTTGATTTGATGTCAATAATGGTAGATAATCATAACCTTTTGGCTGATAAAATTCTACTTTACTTGCTTTTTTTAAGAAACTTTGAGTTATCGTATTTAAAGCATCTAAAGACATATTGTTTTCTGCAACAGCCCAATCTCCATCAGCTCTAGATAGAATATTTGAAAGCAAACGACCAGAATCTCTTTGAGAACCTGTTGGTGTGCTTAGATCTATATTATTAAGCTCTTTATAGGGTTGACCGCTAGGTGTTGTTTTAGCTGTTAAATTAAATTTTAATCTAGATAAAGAATTTTGTGGAATACCGGTATAATCACCTATACTTTTTATTTGATAAGAATGTTTTGTTACATTATTTCCATAAGTATCGGTTCCAGCAGGCTTTACTGCTTCTACTAATTTCTTCTTTCCACTCTCGAATACATTTTTATGAGTACCAAAGGTAGGAAGTTTTGGCATTTTTTTTGCGTCTTTTAACAAACCTACATTTTTATAAATATCAAATCCTGAACCAGATGTAGTTGCTTTTACCAGCCTTGCCCCTTCTCTTAGTCCTCGAACTGTTCCTGCAAAAGGAGTAACCATTCCCATAGCCATATCAGCAATTTCTTCATCTGACATAGGTGCATTAGATACAGAGAATTGTCTTGGGGATGCCAGACTTTCGCCTAGGTTTAGCCTTGGCTCTGGAAGCACAAGATTATTGTTTGTGCCCGTGTTATCTTGAGGCGCAGCCTCGAAATTTTTTGGAACGACCCCTTCGGGTCGAGCAAACAAATCAAAAAAGTCTTCTTCGCTATGATTTGGTTTGTGCATCAGCTACTTCGCCTTTTAGTTCGGGGCGTTTTGCTGAGTCCAACATCTTGTCGGAAAAACCTTGAAAGACAGCACCCGTAAGCTGGGTAACCTTTTGCTTTGGAATAACGTCGGCAGCATCCCATAACATCGACAACGCTTTTAGTCTATCATTAGACTTGTCCGCATTTTCGGCTTCTAACTTAACACCCTTAATAAGGTATTTAAGATCAATACCCATACCTTTTAACACTTCATCAAGTTCTTCTTTTACAGCACTCACAATTCGCTCCTGTTTTACTAGAACGGCAGATTTCATTTTAGCATATTGGTTGTTTTCTGTACCAAATGCTCGTTTATAGGCTTCTTCGGGTGAAAATCCATTAGCTATATACTTAGAAAAGGCTGCTTCATTAGCGGTTAAGTAATTACGGGTAGTAATTCTTTTCTTTGTATTGTTTGACGCTTTAGCTGAAAAGGTGTAGATATTCTCTCGTCTTTCAGTATCCATCTTATCTGTTGGTCTACACAAGTAAGTTCCCGTACAAGTACCTATGTATTTAATAGGATACCTTCCTTGGTTCATCACTTTGTTAACTCTTAGAGCTTGTATGACATTATCGTCATCTGCTCTCATCCAGTCACCTAATTCGGCTTCACGCCAATTGCTAATAATATTTATTGATTCAGGGATCTCGTCATCATTTTCATACACCGGGTGGACATTTTTGCCAATCTTATATTGACGCATTTATGTTTCTCCAACACATTCTCCTGGTAGAGCCATTAGCAAGGGTTCGATCAATCCAGCTTTATGTATCTTTTCCATCACCTCTTCACTTGCATTAATTGCTACAGGTCTTTCATCATAATCTATCTTTTCTTCTAATGATTCAAGCTCACCTGTTATTTCATTCACAATTATAGTTAAGGTGTATGTTTTCATGCTTGCAGTTTAAAAAACATTACTATAATTAGGAAAGTAAAACTTATAAGTATTTTCTACTTGACTGATATAGGTAAAAACCCTTACCGTTGCCGTAGGAGAAAAAGCAAAAAACTTCCTATTTCTTACTTTCGTTAGGAACTCTAAAAAAAATACCACCCCTCTACATATAACATAGGCTTGTCGTTTCAGATAGATCAAGCATTTCGTTATAATTCACAAAAAGTTTAAAAAATACCACAAAATGTTACGCACTCTATATTAGTAACAAGCGTGCTTGCTTCGGAACTTCGTTTCCGAAAAATAGTTATTTTTCAATAATCAAACAGAAAGGATTTCTTATGAAATTCATCACATTTTTCCTCACTATGTCCCGTGACTCAGGTCGCCCTTACTACAGCCCAGCTCGCTGGACCAACGGTCATACCATCCCAGGTCTCGATGGCAAGAAAGTGCCAGTGTCGGGTGTTGAGAATGGTAGCAACGAAAAGGAACTACCTCCCAACACACCTTCTGCACTCCTGCCCGATGGTGACGTTGACGCTTCAAACCTCCCAGAGAAGATTAGCTGGGATGTAGCCAAGCGCACAACTGCCCCCTTCGTAGAGCAGTCATAGTTCAAAGCCCTTCGGGGCTTTTCATCTCAATATAAAAGTCTAAAGGGGTAGTAGCTAACACGTAGTCACTCTCTTCCACTACGGAACTTAATGCTACCCTTTTAGCATCACATCACGTTACACAATAAGGATTTATAATATGACATTCACTATCGCAATAACCGCCTACTTTATACTTAGCATAGCTGTAGTAATCAGCCTACGCATACAATTACATAATGCACGTAAACTAACTTGGAAACTCCAAATGCAACACCAAAAACTGTTAATGCAAAATTATGCTGAAGACATTGATCAGCAAGCTTACGCACAAGGTAGATATAGCAGTGAGGATAAATAATGTCTGGCAATATAAATACCTACCAACTTAAACCATTTAAAAAGTGCTGCGGCTTTGACGTTGACGCAAACGAAGACGGTTGTTACATAATACCTTGCGACTGCTACCAATGCACTAATCCAGAACCTGATGTTACACACATCGCAACTAACGGAATACCTGTGGCAAATAAATACAATAAAAATAATTTTGAAGATTTTCTCGAGGCACAAACTAATAGTGGCTATAATGTAGTGGATCCCAGAGCACGTGCAGTTAGCGGTCTTGAGAAAGATGTATATTTAGACATAATAAGTAATTATGATGACTACTATCGCAGATATATAAAAGATATTAACAAAATAAAATAATTAGGGTTAAACATAACTAAGTTAATAGGTAGTTAGGTTATAAACACGTAATAATCGTTTAACCCTATATAATTGTCGACAAGCACCGAAGAGGCTAACATTTCGACGGAAATACCGAAACACTGATAGATAGAAGAATCGGGTAAGCTCTACTTTGTATCTTACTTAGACGGCGCAGTGTCAGGTGCGTAAACATAAGGGCTCAGTTGTCCCAATTTTATGAACTCATTCAAAAATAGTAACATTGGGCAATGAATCAACATCTACGCTGAGTCCTTAAAATTTAAACAAAGGAAATACAATGCAGGAAATCAAACGCAAAAGAAACAGTAAAAAAGCAAAACGTAGAAATAATATAAGAAAAGCTATTAATCGATATGTTCAAAGCCCTAAACGTAAAGTTGACGCAAGAAACTTATCAATTCAAGAACAAGACGATAAATTTGATAGAATATTCCCTAAAAATATAATGGAGGAGAAATAAAAATGATTTCAATAGATCAATACTTATTACTAGGCTTACTTGGCATTGCAACAGTGTCATTGTATGTAAACATATTTATTGCAGTCAAACTACGCAATAGATTTGAATATAAAGATAGGCTTGAGAAAGCAGATGCTGCAGTTGAAGACTTACACATACAAAATATGGCATTAATGGAAGAAATATCTGCACTTAAAAATAGAATCAAGTTTTAATGTCTAGGCAATACCTCAGAATAACTTGTACTAATTGTGGTGTCACAAGTAAAGTACCGTTTTGGGGAAAACAGATGAGCAGAACGCATTTTATAAAAAAATGTTATCACTGCGACCCTAATTACATAATAAAAAAGAAAGATAAAAATAATGATGTCAATACACAGCGTAAAACTATATAAACTTAATAATGTCCAGTGGGTATTTGATGACCCATCAAAAGGTATACTTGCAGAAGCATTTGTAGGAGGTGCAGACGAATTAATTGATGCTTGTTTTGAGCAAAATGGCTGGAAATATAATAATCAAATGAATTACACACTGCAATTTTCAACTAAAGATTTTCCTGGAGCTACTCATTTAGAGTTTCTACCATTGCAATCTGTGCCTGAATATCCATCGCAGCCTGGAATGGTTGACTCAGGTTCGTATTGGATCTGTTATAATATTGACGAAAGAGTCATATGGCTATGTGATACATTAGACGAATATACAGAAGAAGGAGATACATTATTATTTTTTAACATAAAAGCCAGTAAAAGACCATTAACATTAGAAGAACAAGTAAGAGATAAATTGGAGAGATTAATATGATTATATCGCAATTGATAGATTACCTAATTGACATAAAAGTAAGTCTTACAGCACCTGATAAAGTTGTATTTAATAGATTAGAAAAGAATTTAAGATCTATTGGATTACAATGCGATGAATTAGGAAACGTAGAAAGCACACATAATAATTTAGGTAAGCTGAAAATAAAAAAAGGTAGTAAAAAGACATTAAAAATCGACTATGATTTGTTTATAGACAGTATAGATGCTATAGAAGACGTTGTAAGAGTATATACCGATGTCGAAAAACGCCATTATGAAGAATTTGACGGCAGCAGAACCGATAAAGCAGCTCATATATTTCAAAGATTAATAGATTTAGAGCTATTTTTAGATGCTATAAGGTATTATAATGCAGATTTAGCAGAAATAACTAAAATTAAACTAACTAAAACAGTAACAGAAGGAATTGAGGAAAATAATGGTAGTGATAACACAAATACCTGAAGTAAATCCAGACTGCACTGAATGTAATGGTGAAGGTGTAGTATTTTATAATTTTTGGGGTGAAGCAACGAATAAAGATGATGAAGACTTTTTAAGTCCAGATGTAAAAGAAGAACCGTGCAGTAAATGCGAAAGGAGCATATTAGCATGACACACATAGAAGAAATACTCAAAGAAATATCAACAATATTAAATAATATGATGGAAACAGATAAAAATATGCAAACACGAATAGATAGACTGGAAAAATACGTAGATATTGATGCAGAATCACGGAATGTTGGATCAGAAACCGGAATTGAAGATACTGATGGGTATCAATAATGCACGGAACAATAGATAATGGTATTTATATCAAAAAAGAGTCAGAAAAGGGTAAATTACGTAATTTTAGTAAGCCATTAGGTTCTTGGACCATAAATATGGATGAAATTAGCAATAAAGACATTGATCGAATTGTTTATTTTACTGAAAGCTACATTTACAGAATAAGTTATAAAAAAGCGTTTGATAAAGGATATGTTAAGACTTTAGCAGGCGAATTAAAACTAATAGTCCCAATAAAAGAATGGACAAAGGAGGAGAAATGAAATTAGAATTATTACCAGTAGAAAAAGAAGTAGTACAAAGAGTAAAAGATAGACTAGAATTAGGTAGAGGTAAATATGGTGGTGATATACCTATTAATGGTGAAAAAAACAGAGACAACTTAAAAGAATCTATTGAAGAAGTCCTGGATTTAGCAGTTTATGCTGCAGCCTTACTAATAGAAGAAGAAAGACATTTAAATAAATATAAAGAAGCCTATCATATTTTTATGGAAAGATGGGATAGTTTACCACCGTCAGATCAATTTGACATTGGTGAAGAATTGGAGGAGTTAGGATTATGAGTGCAAGATACGACCAATCAGTATTACAAACACAAACTGGGTGTAAATTAATGGAAATAATTATAGAATTAAATACATTTTGTAATAAGTATCACGATCTTGTAAATACTGATATTGTTGAAGATAAAGACTATAAATTTCTTCAAAAAAAGATAAAAGTACTTAAAAATGACCATCATAAAGCCTTAAATTGCGTGACAGGAAATAAGGGAAAATCATACATGATGGCAAGAAAATATATGAAATCGGAGAAGCTACGTGATAGATACAAAACCTCCGATTGATCCAGTAGATATATATGACAGATATCTAAAACTTGAATCAGATGAAAAGCAATTAATAAGAAATAATGATCTTATTAATCGTTATGCTGCTTCAGGTGCTGGATTATGCAAAAGAAAACATTGGTTTGCTTTTAATAATTACAGTACTAGTGCAACAGATGCTGCTAGTACACGTAAAATGAAAATTGGAACACTTGTTGGTAAAGATTTTGATGCTGCTATAGAATGGTACATAAAGCACACTACTGATTATAATCAAGAAACTATTGTCATAGAAGGTGAAGTTGCAAGTGATGAATTTAATATACTTGGTCACTTTGATTTATTAGTTATTAAAGATAAAAAAGGTTATTTGTACGATTATAAAACGTGTCATGAGTTTACATTCAGAAAAGCAACGGGTAAAATACTTAGCAAACGAAATGACAAAGATAATTATGCTTACCAGCTAGGTACATACGCTTTTATGATTGAAGAAAGTCCTGATTATGATTGCGATGAGATTGTTTATATGGAAAATATATATATCAATAAGAATGACAGCAATATAAAATGCAAAGAAGTAAATTTACGATATAAAGAGTTTGCTAAAGAATATTGGTCCTCTGTTAACAATAATCAAAAATTTAAACAGCCACCACCTTTCGGATTACATCATTTTACACCTGCTTATAATTGGGAATGTAAAGGTTATTGTAATTTTAGCGAACATTGTGATTCACCTTACAAAAAGAAGGAAAAGTAATGAGAAAACCTAAAAATGTTAAGAAAAAAGCCAAAAAACCTAATAAAGTTGGGAATTGGAGAGGAATCGAAGACAGATTCTTTAATAATGTAAGAAAAGGCTTTATAAACTTAATGAAACCACCTAAATAGGAGACAGAATGTCCAAACAAGAAGAAACCGAATTAAGCGTACTACATAATATGTTACCACAAATTCAACAAGAGCTAGCAAAAGTAACAGATAAACATCAAAAAGTTAGCGATATGAAAACACCACCTTCACAGATTTCTAAGAAGATGGGTTTAGATTATGTAGAAATTGGCTATATGAAACACGTAGCTGATACAGAATTTCCTGGCTGGAACTGGGAAATCATTAAAAGTGAAGCATTGGGATCGGAAGCTTATGTCGTACACGGCAGACTTACGTATTACAGTGCTGGACTTAAACGAGTAGGCGATATGGTTGCTGCACATCGTATACAAAAAGGTAGAGAAAGTGGTACTTTTGTAGATGTAGGCAACGATATTAAGTCAGCTAATACAGATTGTATGAAAAAAGCATTTAATATGTATATGAACATAGCTGATGACGTTTATAAAAATCAAGTTGTTGACCTGGATGAAAAAGAAAAGATGATGGTCAATGAAAAGATGTTAGATGCTGGATTTACATCAAAAGAAATATCGAGAATACAGCTAAACATAAACAAAGGTAAAGTTAACAGAACAAACGTAACTGAACTTTATGAATGGATTAAAGAACAAAAAAAAGAAAGTAAAGGTAAATAATGGACTTTGAAGAAAAAGTAACATATTTCGATCCAAGTGAAACAGAAGAGTTTAAAGTTGTCCCGGCAGGAGAACATAACGCTTATGTTAAAGAATTTGAATTGAAAAGAGAATGGTCTAATAACGATAATCAAGTAGCAGATATATACGAAGCAACTTATACGTTAGAAGGCACGAATCAACAGGTTAGAAGTAAAGGTTTTTTCTTATGGAAAAATCCTGGACCAGAAGATTCATTTGTGAGTAACCCAGCAGGTAATAAAAGAATTAATATCTTTTTAGAAGCTATTGGTTACCCATTAAATACTGTCAAGATTAAAAATAGCAAAGGCGAAGAGCAAGAAGTAAATGCTATTCCTGAATTGCTTGACAACACTCATATTACAAACCAACCTTTAAAAATAACTGTAATACACGAAGAATATAAAGGTAAGGTGTATGCTAAAGAAGTTAAGGTAGAACCTTGGTCTAATGCCCCTGCTGCTAAGCCAGCAAAAGACGACGAAGATCTGCCGTTCTAAACTCCTTCCACAGGATCTGATAAGCTCCGGTATGGTTTAAGAAAATGCTTTGTAATCCCTACTAATACGCAATGCGAACCACGCTTATTAGATTAATTAATTCACCCTAATAATAGAAAGATAAGAAAATGAAAAAATACCAACACGGAGATGTTTTAATAAAACAACTCTCAGAACCAATAAAAACAAAAAAAATAGAGTCATATGGAATGTTAAAAGGTCAAAGCACTGATCTTACCGATACAAATGAACGATGGATGCAAGACAATAGAGTAGTTATAGCAGAAGGTGAAGTCACAGGACATGCACACGCTTTTAACTTTGACATTAACCCAAATGTTAAAATTACTTTATTTAAAAGTGGAGAATCATACAGTCGGAATCCTAATAGCGATACACCAGACTTTATGAGAATAGAAAATGGTCCTGCTACTATAACACACGAAGAACACGATCCAATACAAATACCTAGCGGTGATTATTCTGTAAGTCAAGTCAGGGAATTTGATTATTTAAGCCTGGAAGCAAGAAGGGTGGTAGACTGATGTTACACTTAGCAAAAGAACTATTATCTCCTTTTGGTTTTATAAAAGTAAAGCAAAATAAAACTGGTAAATACAATAAGTACTTTGCAACAGATGGTAAGTTTTGGTGTTATCGTGCATATGGTATGTATTATATGAAATATAAAAATACTGTTCGCTGTATGTTTATAAAACCCGAAAGCTTAAAAGAAGCTTTAGATCATACAGTAATGGTTATAGATAAAACTGGATTTGGATTAAAAAAGGATATGGGTGGAATGAATAGCAGCTACTATATACAGTATATGTTAGAAAAAGCCCTTATAGATCATACAGTTAAATATCATAATGTAAGAATAAACGGAACAATGATGTATAAATACGAAAGAGATATAGATGACGGTAAAGAAGAAGAAGAACGTTCTTTAAGATGTCCTACTTATTATTATTTAAATAATGAGCCTAAGAAAAAATATCCTTTTTGTAAATATGTATGGTTTAATTTAGATGGTACACCTAGTGAAGAAACTAAAAAAACTGAATATTATACTTACAAAAAGAAGATGCTTGATGCTTATTTAGATGGAATGCGTTTACGAACAAATAGAATGGCTAAAGCTAGGAGAGATGATAAAAAAGCAATAACTGCAGTAGAAAAAGCAGAACGCACTGGTGATTGGTCTGATATTAATCCAGCAGATACATTTGCAATTAAAAACGTTAGCACTAGACGTAAAATGTTAAGTCATTTTAGTGTTAAAGAAATAGTTGACTCACAAAATCCTGAAGTTGTAGATGAAGCTGAATTAAACAATAGTAAATATAAACTTATTAAGTTTAAGCAGACTCTTGATGAAAGTGTACCATTTACACATTGTTATTATTTAGAAATGATAAATGTTTCTACTGGAGAAACGCATTTAGAAGGCGTTGCTCCTTATATTAAAAACAATGATATAACGTGGGGTCAGTTTGCAAAACGTAATACATTGCACGCTGAAACTGTAGAAGCTGCTCTTGCTTGGAGAGATAACGATTTGGTAGTTGAAGATAATTATGTATCTGACGGTACACAAAATCAAGTATTTGAGAAGATGGATAAATCTTATAATCAACCAGTAGCACTTTCATAAGATGCCTTATAATAAATGGCGATGTCCTCGATGTAATTACACCAATGACCGGGAGGTAATGACATCTGAGGCTCGCCTTTATTGGGCTGAGTTAAAACCAGGAATGCAAGATATAATCAAGAATCTGTTTAAAATATGTGATAAATATTGTTATGGTGGAAATCTAAATAAACAACAGAAAAGTAAATTTATTTACACAATTGGCGGAACTAAAGATCTTAAAAACGTTATTCACGGCATTAATATATATATGTCTGATAAAATGTATAAGAAAGGCTTTACTCTTGATTATTTATCTGCAATAATTAGAAACACTGCAGAACGTAAAGAAATAATGCTAAAAGCAGAACGAAAAACCCGAGGCACAGATCCTCCAGGAGAATAATATGAGATATATGGTATATTGGAAAAAAATGTTAACTAAAGATCAAGGCGATGCACCTATGAGAGACTTTGATACAACAATTGAAGCACACGCTTACATAAGAGGTTGTGTTGATATAATAGTAACTTTTGATGACAATTTAAAAACAGAAGATCAAAAAGAAAGAGCGCAAAGCAGTTTGCTGCAAGAATTTAAAATAGAGAAAATAGAGAAAGGAAGTATATAATGGCACACGAACTACTAAATAACGATGCAATGTTCTATGTCGGACAAACACCTTGGCATGGTCTAGGTGAAAAGCTAGAAATAGCACCAAATACAGAAGAAGCTTTACAGCTTGCTAAATTAGATTGGCAAGTTTATAAAGGAGAAACATTTATAAAGTTAATAAATGCTGGAAGGGTTTTTAGAAATAAAGTATTACACAATACTGGGTATTGTTGTACTTATAGATTTAATGGAGACCACGAAGTGGTTGTACTTGGTCATGTTTCTAAAAAATATGAAGTTCTCCAAAACAAAGATGCATTTCAGCCGTTTGACGAAGTTCTTTTGGATCACGGTTATACATACGAAACAGCAGGTGCAGTTAAGAATGGTGAAAAAATATGGATCTTAGCTAAATCTCCTGAACAAGAAATGGTTGGTGATGATGCAGTAGATAAATATGTATTGTTATTTAACAGTCATAATGGATCTACTGGCGTAACAATGAAACCTACAATGATTAGAGTCGTTTGTAATAACACCTTAGAATACGCATTAAATGTGCAAAGCGATAAAGGTATTAGCTTACGGCATACAACGGGCGTAAAAGACAGATTAGACACCTTAACGAGTGCGTTAAAGACTTGTAACGGTGATATAAAATCTGCTGTAGATGTAATGAACAGAATGAATGAAGCAGAAATAACAACAGAAGTAATCAACAAGTATTTTGAAGATGTTTTCCCTTCTTTAAAAAACAGGAATGTTGAAGCTTATCATCCAGTAACAAAACGTAAATTGCCTAATTTTGCAAAGCCGCAATACGATAAATTAGTGCATAACTTTTATTCTGGAGTTGGTAATAACGGTAGAACAATGTGGGATGCATATAATGCTGTAACAGAATATGTGGACCATAATAAAAACTACAAAGATCCAATGTCTTCTATAGGCTTTGGATGGGGAAGAGATGCCAAAAGTAACGCTTTTAAGATTGCAAAAAAGTACGTTACAAGTTAAACTTTCCTTACCCCCAAAACGGATTTACCTATAATTCGTTCAAGTAGGAATTACAAAATAGTGAAATGAAAGCCAGATAATTGCCTCGGTTGGCTTAGAGGCTGGCATGCAAACGAAAAAGTGTCTCTGGCTTTTGTTTCTTTTAAATAAAGAATGGAGAATAAAATGCGAATTTATACAGACCCTAAAACATTAGTAGATGATTTATTAAACAATAATTATTTACTTAAAATAGACTCTAAAGAATGCAAAGTTCTTTTAGAGGCTTTAGAATGTTTTGATAATATTGACGCAAGTAACAAGCCTAACACCCAAAGCTTAGTTAAAGCAATAAGCGAAATAGATAATGCATTGCAGCCCGTAGCAACAACACCTGTAGCTATAAATGGTTATGACGCACAAGCAAAGTGCGAACCATGCCAAGATTAATAGAGAAAGAAAATAAACAAATAAAAACAGAAGATTTTGAATTACCACACAGTAGAGAAGCAGAAGAAGCTATATTAGGATGCATACTTTTAAAATCAGAATTATTTAAAGAAGTAGAAGAGTTTATACCTAACAAAGATGTCTTTTATTATGAGTCTAGTCAAATAATCTGGTCTAAGATGAAAGAGATTTCTGCTACGCATAATGAAATAAATCCTATTAGCATTTTATCTAAGCTTAATAAAACTCAAAAGAAATCAGTTGATGCATATTATTTAACAGGTTTATGTGCAGATATAGCAACAACATCTACAGTTGAAGCTTATGCTAATATTGTATTAGAAAAATATTTACAGAGAGAATTATTAAAAGCTACTTATAAAATACAAAAATCTGCATCAGATAATAGTGAAGAGTTTGATTCTTTATTAAAGTTTATAAAGAAAACAACAGATGAGCTAACATCGTTGACTCCCAGTAAAGATCCTACATTAGATCAAATAGTAAGCCAAACTATAGAGTCAATAGAAACTAGTGGTAATTATGTTAAATTTGGATTTGATAAATTAGATAATCTAGCTGGCGGTATGACTAAAGGCGAGATAACAGTCATAGCAGGTAGACCTTCACACGGCAAAACTACATTTGCTATTAATTTAGTTAAGAAGTTTATCGATCAAGGCTTAAAAGTTTTGTGCATAAACAGAGAAATGACTAACATCGAAATGATGAAAAAATTAATAGTTTTAGAAAGTGGTAAACTAAGCTATTCTGATGTCAGAATGAACAATATGAATGATCAATCTTACGAAGAACTTGTTACTGTAAATAAAAATATTGTAGATAAATATACAAATAGATTGTTTATGTGTGACACGGCTAGAGATTTAGCATCATCATCTGCGCAAATAATGAAACATAAACCTGATGTAGTTATCGATGACTATATACAGTTAATTAAAATGGATGGCTATGATCAGCGTCGTTTTGAGCTAGAAACAGTTATGAACGAATATAAATGGCTAGCTAAGACATATCAAATTGTACCAGTATTAATTAGTCAACTTAATCGTGATATAGAAAAACGCATAGATCCTATACCTAAAATGTCTGACTTAGCAGAGTCTGGCTCTATAGAACAGGTAGCAGAAAATGTTCTTTTTGTATATTATGATTATAAAGTAAACTACGAGGAAAGTGAGCTAGGCAAAGATCAAATACAGATAGTTGCAGCTAAAGTTCGCTATGGTGAAAATAGAAAGCTCTTGTTTGGTTTTTCTGGTGACAAGGTATTGTTTCACGAAAACACACAAGGCACAGGAGAAGTCATGATTGCTAAAGATGAAGAAGAAATAAAAGATATGCTGACGAGAATAAAGCAAATGGATATGACTAGTATTAAATAAATAGTTGGCAGGTTCTATAAAAATAGAAAGTTCCTTTCTTCTATTGAAATTGAAAAATAACAATAGAGCCTGCCGATAAATTAAGGAGTTAACATGAAAGCAATTGTAGTTAATAAACTAAAAAGAGAATTTCACAGAAGAGGAATCCAGATAACAACTGGAGCTGTTAATATTCTTGACGATCATATACATAGACAGATTGTAAATATGGCTGGTAGATGTAAAGATGGTAACGTAAAAAGACTGACAGAGGATTTAATATGGGTTGCTATAGGAAGAAATAATGTTCAAGGTTAATTTAGTACAAACACCTTTATGTGATTATAAAATTTGCAATGAAGCAGCTGTATATAATTTTACAGATGCTATAAAAATAGAATCAAAAACAAAAACAATAAGCATTGGTTATTCATGTGAAAAACATTTAGATAAGATTAATAAAAAACTAAGAGGTTAACAAAATGGTAAGAGAGATTACCCGTAAAACATTTAAAATAAGACCGTCTGGTAGAAGTAGTGATTATATATCACCTTCTTTTGGATATGGTTGTTTACTTGATTGTTCATATTGCTATATGAAAAGACATAAACCTAACGGTTTAGATTACGCAAAAAACATTGGACAAATATTAACAGAAATAAATAATCATGCTTTATTTGCTGTAATTGAAAAACCAAATCAAACAGATCCAAAGTATATAACATACGATATAGCTTGTAATGAAGATTTTGCATTACATAGTAAATATTATAACTGGCAAAACATATTTGGATTCTTTAAAGACCATCCTAAAGCTAAAGCAACGTTAGCTACTAAAATAATCCCAGAAAATTTCTTGGAATACAATCCTGAAGAAAAAGTCAGAATACGTTTTAGTTTAATGCCGCAAAGTTTATCTACAGAGTTAGAACCTAACACGCCATTAATAATAGATAGAATTAAAGCTATCAATAAATTTAGAAATGCAGGATATGATGTACATATAAATTATTCTCCTGTTGTTTATTATAGAAATTTTAGAAAAGATTATTCAGAATTATTTGAGTTAGTTGATAAACACGTTGAAGATAAAAAGAATGTATTTTCAGAAGTAATTTTCTTGACACACAATGAAAAGAAACATAAGTACAATGTTAAAAATAATTATAAATCAGAAAATCTTTTATGGAACTCTGAGCTGCAAGAGCCTAAAGAATCTTCTTATGGTGGAATGAATGTTAGATATAAGTATAAATTAAAATATCAAATGATTGATCAATTTAAGAAAATGCATAAATCAAGAATATCTTGGAATAAAATAAGATATATATTTTAAGGAGGCGTTATGCCAAGTAAAAGTAAAGCAAAAGGTAATCGTTTTGAAAGATTAGTAGTTGACATGACTAAAGACTTTTTTGCTGATAAACAAGGTAATGAGTGTATTAATGTTAAACGAGCCTGGGGATCTAATGGTGCAGCAATGGGTCAACACGAAGAAGTAGACATATTAATTGGTGATGATATAAAGATCCAGGCTAAATGCAGAAGAGCTATGGGACAATGGATGATACCAAATGAAAATGTTGACGCTCAAGTTATTAAAGCCGATAGAGAAGATCCGTTAATTGTGATGAAATATGATGATTGGCTAGAAATGCTTAATTGGGCAATGCTTGGAGGTTGGGATAAATACAGCAAGGATATTGATTAATAATGCAAAAGCCAAGGTAACCGTTCCTACCCTGGCTTTATGCTTCACCCTGAATTGCTTAATGAATGCCCAGTTCAAAAAACAAATAATAATTCTTAATTAAAACTTAATTACTTCTGTTTCATTTTGTCAAGCTGTATATCCCCAGCTTCTTTAACTGCTGTAAACGCATCATAACCTACCTGACCCATTGGTAAATAAGGAGTAACTCCTCTTCTAAAATGATCTTCAAATAAAGATTTATCTTTTTCTGCTGCTGCGTCTTTATCAAATAATCTTTGATGAACATACATCATTCCCGCTATTGCAGACATCCCACCTATACCTATTGGTCCAGCTCGCAATGCTTTTTGAAATATACTACGATCTTCATTAGGTTTATCTTCTTCTCTCCCGCTAAGTAAAAATTTTGACCATTGGGCTATTGCAATACCTAAAGAAATTGTAGAATTGCCCATTCCTTGCATTCCTTTTCCTAGAGTTCTGTTATCAAAAAACTGCCTCTTTATAGCATTAGCTCCAAAAAAAGTTGCTCCTGGAGCAAAAACAACTAAATCCATTATAGCAGTAATAAAGCCTTCTCTTATAAATCTAGAAAAATTGGTTGCTGTATAAGGATTTACATCTCTTTGAGCTTTTAAGCTACCTTTCCCAGCTCCAACTACAAACGGATTAAAATTAAATAACATATTCATAGGTATTTTAGCACCACTAACTCCTAGTTTAATCATATTGCTAAATTTATTTTCAAGAGTATTTGGATTTTTTAAACCAGAAGTCCTTGATATGACATCATTTCTCATAGTTCTCCAGTTAGATCCGCTTTTTTGATTGTGCCATATTTTCATTTTGTTAATAGTGCTACCTGCTATTGGTCCTCTTAATGCAGCACCAACGTGCTGATGAGATAAACCAAAGTCTGTTGCCATTGCATAATCTATACCAGCTTCTATTGCTTCTTTTGAATCCCACCTAGCAGCTCTACCACTTTTAACAGCTTGCATAGCTCCTATAACAAAACTTCTAGATCTTAACATATTTTCTGTTTTATCTATTGTTGGAAAAAATGTTTTACTCAAATTAGCAACTCCTGCTAAAGCTTTTTTATATAAAGGAGCATTTTTAGTATACTCCATTTGTCTTGTTATAGCAAATTGTGCAGCTTTATTAAAATACTGAATAACTCTATTGTCTGTTGTATTTTTTAATTGATTTTTATACTGTACTAGTTTTTTAACTTTACCAGTTTTTTGAGCTTCTTTAATTAAACCTTTTAATCGTTTTATTTGTTGACTATTTGCCTTTCTTTCGTCTGGTCTTAAAACTCTATTAAAATAAGATCCAACAAAGTCTTGAAATGTATCCATACCAGCATCACGTGAAAGACCTTTCCAAAATTCAAAATTAGGATGATCTGGTTGCATTTGTGCTTCTGCATCAAGAACCATTTCCATGCCGCTTCTATCAATTTTTAACATCCAAGCAGTTGCATTTACCATTCCTTGAAGCGGACCCCAAAGTAAATTAAATGTACTATAAGCAGACAGAGCGTTAAAATAATTAGTAAGCTGCCTACCACTTATATTTATACCTGCACTAGCTAATTGCTGACTAACTTTATTAGGATTCATATCTATACCCATAAACTGACTAGCGGCTTGTGGTGTATAAAAAGTAGTATTAAATATTCCCATTGATGCATTTATAGTATTATCATTTGCACCAGCTTTTTTTGCTTTTAACAATGCTTTACCAACTGCAATAACAGCTTTATTTCTGGTAACAGCTCTTGACATTTCTTGTATATAATCCATCATTACATCTTCGTCAACTCTCATGTAATCAGGATTTAAAACCCTTGTTAAGTTTTTAAAATTTTTATAATAGACTCTAGTATTTGTAGGTTGACCAGTGTGTGGATCTATAGGTGTTTCTGGATTTCTTAAATAACTTAATTTTTCTTCTAAAGCAATAATTGATCCTTGATGATTATTTATCTCTTTTAATAATCTATTTCTAGTTACTGCATTTAATTTGCTTTCAGGATTGTTTAAGGCTAATCTTTTCTTGTCTAATTGACTTTTTTGTGTTTCTATAGAATTTTCAAATTCAGCAGGAACTAAAGCTCGTAACCACATACGGGGAAAATATTCTCCTTTTTTAACCATGTTTGCAGCATTTAAACCCGCAATTTCTAAATCTGGATCTAACAAAACTCCTATTTGTTCATCTAAAAATTCAGTTAAACCTGCTTCTTTAGCTTCTCTCTTTAATTTACCTTCTTCTTTTGCATTAAATTCTATTTGTGCAACTAATTCGTTACCAAGCTCTTTAAATAATGTACGTGCTTCATTAATTGTTTTCATAAAAGCGTCATAAGAAGACTCTCCTATAAAATCATCAACATTTTTACTTAAACTTTCAAGTACTTTAGTTTCACCATCCATACCTTTGTATTCAAATGGCACTTCATTTTTCCATCTCCATACATTTTCTTTTATTTCAATTTCATTTGCATATCTAGTAATTTTCCCGCTTTCATCAATAACAGTTCTGCCTCCCATAACTTCGCTAAACAATCTAAATCCATCTTCACTAGACAAATTACTTATTCTTGCAAAATTATGTACATCAGACCTTATACTGTTAGCACCAAAATCCCTAATTTGCCTTGCTTTTTTATTTGTTGGAGTATCTAAAAATGAATTAGCATATTTTTGTGCATCTAAAGTAAAAGTTTCTGTTTTTTGATTAATAGCAAACATTAAGCCAGAAGGATCTCTTAAAGCCATTTGCCTAGGAGAACCCCACTCGTATTCTAAATTACCTATTAACCCCCTATTATCTTTAAACATTCTTCCGCCATTTATAGCATTATATGTTTTCCATTGCAAAAGACGTAAAGCTGGTACAGGCATAGTTTCTAAGACAGGAACTCTTTCAAACTTATCATTTGTAAACCATTCCATTTGACTAACAGGATTATTTTGATTGTAACGACTAGCTTCTCTTACTATTTCGTGATATATAAGATCTTGTATCATTGGATGTGCTTGTACTCTTGAAAGTATTTCACCAGCTAAAGCTGCTTGCTCACCTTTTTGTTCTTTGACAAATCTTTTTAATGCTCTTTCAATTGTTTTTTGTTGTTTTTCTGGAGATAAATTTTTACCACTAATAAAATTTTTAACAGAATTAATCAATCTAGTAGTTTTAGGCATTTGCTCTTCGCTGCCTAGTAAGCCACGCTGCCTATCTAGAACTTCTTGTTTTTCAAAGTATTCAACAATACGTGCATTAGCACTAAATTTATTTGTATCTAAACATTTACTCACAGCCCATATACTCCCTTATTGTTTTTTGAAATTTGTCTTCAGCAGCAGGCATATCTTTGTATCTTTCGTGATCAAAGTTTTTATCTTTTATAATTTCATTATACTTATTAAAATATTCTTTCATTATACCTGGGTGTAATAATGACTCACCTTGTCTATTACTAACTGGTGGTATCTTTCTTACATTTCTTTTATTATATTTTGTTTCAGCGTCATGTATGCCACCTAAAAAAGTATAAGTTGCTGCAACTTTTTCAACTTCAGTAAGCTCATTAAAGCCTTTTTGATAGCTACCATCCTGTCTTTCATAACCATCTAACCAATCATCTACAAAATTAACAAAGTCTACATTATAATCCCAAGTCATGCTATTTGCTATTTGACTGCCGTCTCCACTATCATCTTTTTCAATTGTCTTATAAACTTCATTCATTGCAGCTCTCATATATGCGCCCCACTCATTTCCTGAGTTCATCTGACCGAGCATATCGCTAGGTGCTATATTTTGTAAATCTTGTATAGTGTTAGCTCCTACTGCATCCATAATAAATCCTAATTGTGTTACATCAGACGATACATCTTTATAAGCTTCGTTATGTGCATTTCTACTTTCTGTAGTTCCTACATTAAAAAACTCATCAGCGGTAATACCTGCAGCATTTAATTTTTGTATAGGCATAATAGCTAGCTTTTCATGAGGATGTAATTCGTTTTTCATATTTATATTGCCTATATATTCAGAAGCACTACCTCTTACACCATCCTCTATTTCAATAGTATTACTAGTAATTCTTCTTCTTATATAATTATTAGGATCATTATTAAACTCATTATATTCATCGCTTAAAACAATTAATTCTTGCAACGTTAAATTTTTACCATCCATTCTTCCGTTTCTTATTCGTTGTGTATACTTTACCATATCTATAAACCCTTTAGTTAAAACTTGATATTGTATATCAGATATTTCGGATCCGTCTGTATTGTAAAATAACATTTTATATAATTTTTTCTGCGAATAATCCCATTGCTTTAAAAGTCTTAATGAAACATTGTCAAACGCTGCTTGTGCATAATGTCTAAATACTTGCTCTAAAGACATTTCTTCCCCTAGTGCAGGATCGTTTATTATTGCATCTAATTTTCTAGCTTTAACAGTTTTACCTTCTATTTCCATACTACCAAATCGTGTCTGTGCAATACCAGCTACTCTTTGTGCGTTAGCAACTTCTCCAATAGCAGTTTCTCCAAATGTCATTTCTCCCATAAGCTCTAACACGTTATTTAAATCACCAATTGACCCATCTACTACATTATCTGCCCATTTATCTAAAGTTAATGCAGCCATTTCGTCTTGATAAGTCTGGTTTTTAATTAATTGTAGTGACATTCTATCTGGCAATATAGAAATATGACCTGTATCGTGATCATAATCACCTTCAAATACTTCTTTAACATCTTCGTCGTTAATCATAAATGAATCACCAAGACCATTTTCAAATTTATCTACTGTTAACATCCTATATCCAGCCCTAGAAGGAACAGGATGTCTTACAAGCATAACTTTTATTGGGTTTTGTTTTAATAATTTATTTAAATCCTGACTAGACAATCGCATTAATTGGTCAGCATCCATATTAACTCTTTTAATTTCAGCTAATTTTCTAACAACAGTTTGTTTTATAGAATGCCCAAAAGGTAAAACTATTTTTCCTTTATCTATACTTTCAACTAAATTAGGTCTAAAATCTAAAACTCCCCCTTCTTGCTTTACATCCATAGCTTGTGAGAATAAACGATTTTTAACTAGCACAGCACCATAATCCATTTGTGAAGGATGTAAACCAGCTCCTACTTCAGCCATTTCTATAATCATTCTTGGCATAGAATCTGGATGTTTATTTTTTACATTCTTTAAAAAGCTATTAAAAAAATCAGGATTTTGTGATATGTTAATCATATGGTCTATAACTCTAGCAGCAGAACCTGGATTATTAGGATCCTCTATTAGCTTATTTAGCTCATCTAAAAATCCTTTGTCGTTTAAATAATTAGTGACCTGCATAGGAAATGGAGCTTTTTGTTTATCTGCTTCAGTAAATTGTATATGACCAGTAGCTTCAGAGGGTAATTCGTGTATTTTATTAAAATCAGTATAATCACCTAATTGTACTTTTGCCTCATCTGTTGTAGCTAAATGATCAATGTACTTAGTATAGTTACCATTTTTATCAGCTACATAAATATTAACTTCATTGTTTTCTTTTCTTATTTCTGCAACTTTTTCTGAGCCATTAAATATTTCTGATTTACTAGCATTGTCAGGCAAATTAAAAGTCATTTCCTGATGTTTCATTAACAATGTATTGTTGCCGTCTCTAACAACTTTAACTGTTTTAGCTCTTTTAGCTAAAGGATTAGCACCTACCTCTTCTGTATACTTTTTAGTAAATACTCTTTCAGATGTAATAGTCATACCATCGCCAACATATTGATTTTTATTATTAGCAAATACAATTAAACTCTTTTTACTAACATCGCCATTGTTATATGTAGTTCTTGTAAATAAATCTGCAGTATTATTTTTTAAATCAACTAATTTTAATGTACTTTTTCTGCCACCTGTTCTTGTTGTAGCTGGAGTAAATAATATTTTTATTCTATGCATTATTTTATGAGCAGATAAAGTATGGTAATCATCGCCTAGTAATTCTTTATATGCTTCATGTCTGGCAATTCCTGCTGCTTGATATTCTTTTACAGATCCATAAGCATCAATCATTTCTTGATCTGTTAACTCTTTTCCTAAGTATTGATGTGCTAACTCTTTAAGCTCTTTTCCTTGCTTTTTCCAATACTTAACTGGATCAAGATTTCTTTGCTCATCTGTTATTCTTATTGTTCCTATTTTATCTGAGTCTCCTTTAATAAACACAGGAACCAAACCAGCGTTTTTAAG
>MDSW01167060.1_pt1 | contig 31515 bp, 34 predicted proteins | sample 811171 | NCBI WGS metagenome assembly MDSW01 (sample SAMN05326641, study PRJNA326480) | marine metagenome | isolation source: seawater | place: Atlantic Ocean: North West | collected 2012 | reverse complement strand
TGTTCACCGTTGCGGGGGCAGTGTCAGATTATGTATTCACTGACTTTCCCAACCTCGTGAGAGTTAATTTTTTACACCAATACCTCTGTTGAGGAGGTATATGGCTAAAGAATACATTAAAAAAATCAAAATGAACATCATAATTATTGCATTAAATGTGTTCATCTCTTCTATGCCTATGAAAGCATATCTAAATGCACTCACCATGTAAGCTATTGGGTTGAATAATGACACCATTTGCCATGTCTCGGGAAGGTTGTATATTGAATAAAAGGTACCCCCTAAGTATGTCAATGGCGTTAAAACAAAAGTAGGAATAATATTTATATCATCAAAGCTTTTGGCATAGACAGCATTGATAAATCCAAGAATAGAAAATAAAAAGCTAACAAGAAGAGTTAAAAATATTGCAAGATATACATTATGTATTGGTATATTGGTAAAGCTTAATGAGACTAAATACACAGCAAAGCCAACTACAAAAGCTCTTGAGACGCCACCCAAAACATAGCCTATCAAAATAACATGACTTGACAGCGGTGATACAAAAAGTTCTTCAACACTTTTTTGAAATCTTCCGCTATAAAAAGAGCCTACAACATTCATATATGAATTTGATATAATTGGCATTATTATCAATCCTGGTAATATAAATTGTATATATGGGAGACCACTGATATCGCCGAGCCTAGATCCGATGAAATTACCAAAAATAGTAATATATAAAAATATCGTTATTACTGAAGGTAAAATAGTTTGAATCCAGATACGTGACCATCGATAAAACTCTTTTCTGAATATAGTTGTAAGTTGAGTAATGTATAGTTGCTTTATCATTCTTGTGTGAGTTCTATAAATAGTTCTTCTAGTTTATTTCGTTTACTGAGTATTTCAATTACATTTATTTTGTTGTTATTAAATGTACTAATTATTTCAGAAATTGAAACTTTATTATCTACAGTCAATTCATATGAATTATTATCAATACTTATAATATTCTCGCCAAATACTTTAGTTTCATCAATTACGGAATCTGTTCGTATGATATATGTGTGCTTTCTCTTTGAAGCTATGATATCTCTCATCGGAGAGTTCTGTACAATCTTTCCTTTATGAACAATTGATAAGTTTTTGCAGAGACGTTCAGCCTCTTCAAGATAGTGAGTTGTTAAAATGATTGTCACGCCGTCATTATTTATTTTCTTGAAAAAGTCCCACATAGTAAGCCTTAATTCTGTGTCTACACCTGCTGTTGGTTCATCTAAAATTAGAAGTTTTGGACTATGTATTAATGCTCTTGCTATTAATAATCTTCTTTTCATTCCGCCCGATAATTCTCTGGGCGTACATTTTCTTTTATGCCATATACCTAAATCTTCAAAAAGCTCCTGTGTTTTGCTAATAGACTGTTTTTTTGATAAACCAAAGTATCCACCAATATTAATCATTGTCTCTTCAATTGGAATGAACTGGTTAAGATTATACTCTTGTGGAACAACCCCAATCATTTTCTTTGTTTCTTCAGGAAATTGGCTAACGTCTTTTCCGTAAACTTTAACAGTACCTGATGTAATATTTACAAGTGTTGTAATAATCCCGATGACCGTAGATTTGCCAGCACCATTGGGGCCGAGGAATGCAAATAAATCACCATCTTCAACATTAAGATTTATGTCATTGAGTGCTCTTACTCCGTTTCTATAAGTTTTATTTAATTGTGCTATTTCTAATGCGTATTTACCCATTTTTTACATCCATGTATTTTGCATATTTTAAAATTATCATATATACTTCCTCAAAACTTATCGAGTTATAGCTAATATACAGGGGTATATCAAGTCAATATTGTACTAGATTATGAGTCATACATCATATAAAAGCGCTAAAACCAGATTACAAAGAAGCGAGTTAGCAGTTCCAGGTTCCTCTCCACAAATGTTTGAAAAAGCATTAAATTCTAGTGCTGACTATATATTTCTTGATTTAGAGGACGCTGTATCTCCAAACGATAAGGTCACCGCGCGAGAAAACGTAATTAAAGCTCTTAAAGAGCTAGATTGGAGAGGGCACGGAAAAACTATTTCTGTACGCATCAATGGGCTCGATACACACTATATGTATAGAGACGTCGTAGAATTAATGATTCAGGCTGGAGAATACATTGATACATTACTCATCCCAAAAGTTGGGGTAAGAGATGATGTATACATGGTTGATTGCATGGTAACTCAGATTGAACAAGAAAGAGAGCTGGATAATAGAGTAGGTCTTGAGTGTCTCATAGAGAGCGCCTTAGGTATGGTTAACATTGAGGATATTGCTCAATCATCAAAAAGACTAGAAGCACTTCATTTCGGTGTAGCTGATTTTGCTGCCAGTTTAAGAGCAAGAACAGTGGTTATTGGTGGTTTAAATCCAGATTATCCTGGAGATCAATGGCATCATGGATTATCAAAATTGGTTGCAACCTGTAGAGCATATGGTTTGAGACCGATTGATGGACCTTTCGGTGACATTAAAGACCCTGATGGATATATTAAAGCAGCCAAACGAGGAGCTGCAATTGGTATTGAAGGAAAATGGGCTATCCATCCTTCACAAATCGAACATGCCAATGATGTATTTTCACCACCTCAAGCTGAAGTTGATAAAGCAAAAAGAATCATTGAAGAACTAGCAAAAGCAGCGGCTGAAGGTAGGGGTGCAGCACAACTGGACGGCAGAATGATCGATGCAGCTTCTGAGAGAATGGCTGAGAATATTGTCAATATCAATAGTCTCATACAGTCGAAAAAGTAATGAATATACACGAGTACCAAGCAAAAGAAATATTATCAAAATTTGGTGTATCGATACCTAAAGGGGGTGTTGCATATAGCCCTGAGAACGCTAAAGATAGAGCAACTGAGCTTGGAGGAGACTTATGGGTAGTAAAGGCACAGATTCACTCTGGCGCTAGAGGTAAGGCTGGAGGAATAATTGTGTGTAAATCTGAACAAGAAGTATCAGATGCAGCAAATAAACTTCTTGGTAAAACTCTTGTTACTCATCAAACAGGCCCAGAGGGAAAAACCGTCCAAAGAATATATGTTGAAGAAGGGACAGATATTAAAAAAGAATTTTATCTTGGTCTAGTTTTCGATAGAAGTACAGAGAGTATAATGGTTGTTGCATCTTCAGAGGGCGGGATGAGTGTAGAGGAGATTGCAGAAGAGAAACCAGAATCACTTATTAAAACCAGGATTGAGGCCGCTGTTGGTATGCAAGCTTATCAAGCAAGAGAGATTGCATTCGCACTTGGATTAGAATCTAAGGCTATCAATCGTTGTGCGCAAGCTATTTTGGGAGCATACAAAGCTTTCAGCACATCTGACGCAACAATGGTAGAAATAAACCCTCTAGTATTAACAGGTGATGATCACGTACTTGCATTGGACTGTAAAATGTCTTTTGATGATAACGCCCTATACAGAAATCCAGAACTCGCTGAGTTAAGAGATAAATCGCAAGAAGATCCCAAAGAAACATATGCAGCAGATAGAGGTTTAAACTATATTCCACTAGATGGTGACATTGGCAATATAATTAATGGCGCTGGTTTAGCAATGGCATCGATGGATATGATACAGCTTGCTGGTGGTCAACCCGCTAACTTCTTAGATGTCGGTGGAGGCGCTACTCCCGAAAAGTTTGTTAAAGCGTTTAAACTAATTTCTGGTGATCCAAAAGTCAGAGTTATATTAATTAATATCTTTGCTGGTATAAACAGGTGTGATTGGGTTGCACAAGGTATTGTAGATGCACTTAGTCAGATAACTATCAGTCAACCTTTAGTCATTAGACTAGCTGGAACTAATGTAGATGAAGGCATAAAAATCTTAAAAGATAGTAAAATTAAGTACATCGAGGCATTTACACTCGAAGATGCAGCAAATAAGGCTGTAAAAGCACTCCAGGACCTTGGAGAATAGATATCCATGGCAATATTGATAACGAAACAGTCTAAAATAATCATCCAAGGTTTTACAGGTAAGATTGGATCTTTCCATGCTGAGGAAATGATTGAATACGGAACGAATGTCGTTGGTGGTGTAACTCCGGGCAAAGGTAGCCAAACCCATTTAGGGCGCCCAGTGTTCAACACAGTTAAAGATGCAGTCAGGGAAACAGGCGCAGATGCCAGCATACTCTTTGTACCTCCAGCATTTGCAGCAGATTCTGCAATGGAGGCAGCTGATGCAGGTATAAAAACACTTGTAGCAATAACCGATGGAATACCTGCCCATGACATGATTAAAGTGAAAAGGTATATGAGAAGGTATAAATCTGAAGACAGGATGACAATGGTTGGTCCTAATTGTGCAGGAGTTATAAGCCCTGGTAAATGTATGTTGGGAATCATGCCTGGCCATATTTATAAGGAGGGTAACGTTGGTGTAATTGGTCGCTCTGGTACACTTGGATATGAGGCTGCGCAACAAATGAAAGATTTAGGGATAGGAATATCAACAAGCGTTGGTATCGGCGGAGATCCTATAAACGGCAGTGCTTTTAAAGATCATTTAGAAAAATTTGAAAAAGATGATGAAACAAAAGTTATTTTAATGATTGGAGAAATAGGTGGACCGCAAGAAGCTGAAGCTGCAGAATACGCTAAAGAACATGTGTCTAAACCGGTAATAGCATATATCGCAGGTTTGACTGCACCAAAAGGTAAAAGAATGGGACATGCTGGCGCAATCGTCAGTGCTGGAGGTGAATCAGCTGCTGAGAAGGTAGAGATACTTAAAGCAGCAGGAATTACAATAGCGAAAAACCCATCCGTCATTGGTGAAACAGTACAGTCAGTTTTGAACAAAATTGATGGCTGAACACTCACCCCCTTTATTTGATATAGGCGCAAACCTTATTGACAAACAACTTATCAATAACTTCGATGATATAATTCTCGAATCAAAAAAAAATGATGTTGATAAAATTATAATTACAGCATCCAATTTAAATGATACAAAAAAAGCTAAAATACTTATTGATAGAGAGCCTGAGTTATTGTTTACAACAGTTGGTTTTCATCCACATAATGCAAAAGACTATAAAGAAATTTATTTCAACGAGATGCTCAATCTTTGCAAAATGGACTACGTAAAAGCTATAGGTGAATGTGGCTTGGATTATAAGCGAAATTATTCATCCAAAGAAGAACAAATTTCATGTTTTAAAAAACACCTAGAACTGGCAACAATAATTAGCATGCCAATATTTCTTCATGAAAGAGATGCTCATAGTGACTTTTATATTCTTTTAAAAGAGTACATAGACCTTATAGAGGATGCTGTTGTTCATTGTTTTACCGGTGATAAAAAAGCATTAGAGAGCTATCTGGATCTAGGATGCTATATTGGGATAACAGGATGGATTACAGATCCTACTAGAGGTTATCACCTCCATGACATGATTAAATATATTCCGACAGACAAATTAATGATTGAAACAGATGCGCCATATTTAATGCCATTCAATGAATGTTTAAAAAATGAAAAATATAATCAACCTAGTAATCTCATATATGTGCTAGAGGCAATAGCAGGTATTCTAAAGAAAGATAAAAACATTCTTGCAAAAGAAATATATACTAATAGCTGTAGATTCTTTAACATTGATTATGACTAAATTAAAATTACCAGATGGACATGATAAATTATTGCTTCATAGCTGCTGCGCACCATGTTCTGGGGACATAATGCTGCGTCTAATGGAATCAAACATTGATTATACAATTTACTTCTATAATCCAAATATTCATCCAAAAAAAGAGTATCTATTGAGAAAAGATGAAAACCTAAAATTTGCAAATAAACACAATATTCCATTTATTGATGATGATTATGATACTGATAATTGGTTTACAAAAACAAAGGGCATGGAGTGGCAACCTGAAAGAGGCAAGAGATGTACCGCATGCTTTGATATGAGGTTTTTTAAAACAGCTGCATACGCATATCAGCATGACTATTCATTGATAAGTAGCACACTGGGAATTTCTAGATGGAAAGATATGAATCAGATTAATCTGTCAGGAATCCGTGCGGCCCAGAAGTTTAAGAATATAAGCTATTGGACATATAATTGGAGGAAAAATAAAGGTTCTGAAAACATGCTACACGTGTCTAAGGAAGAGCAATTTTATATGCAAGAATACTGTGGGTGTATTTACTCACTTAGAGACAGTAACATCTGGAGAGGAAAAAATAACCGACCAAATATAAAAATTGGTCTTAAATATTATTCGTTTTCAAACAAAGATACCAGTAATCCCAAGTAGAAAAATTATACTTAACCATGCAATTAAAGTTCTGGTTAAAATATTTTGTATTTGTATTATTTGATCAGATTCCTTTGAAGATGAGTCATATACTGATTCCCCAGTTTGATTAATGTACTCAACATTACTTAGATAAGCATTACTAGATAATCTAAGATTATTTATTTTATCAATTACTCGGTCATAATTACTTACAACTGAAAAACAATATGATGTTAGTCTAATCGGTAAGTAGTCTATAAAATATATATATTTTTTCAGTTTGTTTTTAGCTTGTAAATTTATTTTAAAATCATCTGAGTAAATCATTATATCTAAAACTTTGTATACTAAAGCAGCTGGTCCACCTAAAAGTATGAATATGAATATCACAGAAAATGTATTCCTTACAGAGTTAAAAAAAAGATTACTAATAATTAGATTATTTAATCCAACCTTTGCACGTGTTTGTCTAAGATTTGGACATAATGAAAAGAGTATATTCTTATCGATACTTTCTTTGTTAAACTCAATTTTTATTTTGAACTCCTCAATATCTCTATTGTATTGATTAGTTCTGAGAGAAAATAAAATCAGTATTAAGCTTAATATGTAATATAAAAATGATGACAGATAGCTTGCAATAGAAATTATCATCATGGACAGAAGTAGAAGTATCGATACAAACGCAATACAAATATTTTCTTTTTTATACTTTTCTGAATCTATTCTTTTTTGAAAAGCATTATATGATTTAATTATAATGTCATTTTTTCTATATTTTTTGAGATCATCAAAAAAATATTCAATAATGAGAGAAATGATAATTATAGATATAGTCGACATTTTATTTTATTCTATCCCATATAAAATTCGGACCAGGATCAAATTTTCTATCGGGAGCTATTTCACTATGACCAAGTATATTACTATCTGTGATTGATGGGAATATTCTTTTTAGTTCTATGATAGCTTTACTCAAAGATCTATACTGTTCATCTGTATACAAGTCTGCCACAGATCCATGAAGTTCTATACCTATTGAAAAATCATTAAAGCTGGATCTATCCTTATATTGTGATTCACCCGCATGCCATGCTCGTTTATTAAACGGAACATATTGAATGATATGACCAGTTCTCTTGATGAATAGATGAGATGAGACTCTAATATCCTCCAGAGATTGAAAGGAGTTATTATGACTCCTATTTAGACTATTAAGAAATAATAGACTTACGTTATCATTGTCATACTCCCTCTCTGGCAAGCTTATACAATGAATTATGATGCTATCTATAGTAGTATTCTCGGGCCTATCATCATGATTAGGTGATTCTATATATTCACTATTTCTCAGAAGATATTTATTTTCCATTACAGTATCATTACAGAAGTTATGCTATTATCAAAGTCTTTAAAATTATGATAAATATACTTATTGATTCTGACAAAAAATTAGGTAATCTTCTAGAAAAAATCAGTAATTGTAAAGAAATTGGTTTAGATACAGAGTTTATACGTGAGTCAACTTACAGACCTATTCTTGCTCTGATTCAGATATCACTACCTAATGATGAAATATACTTAATCGATCCTCAAGAAATTGCTAACAAACATGCTCTTGGAAAAATGTTTTCAGATTCTAAAATCATAAAAATAATCCATTCAGCGAAACAAGATCTTGAAGCAATATATTCATATACAAAATACTTTCCAAGTAATATTTTTGATACTCAGATTGCATCAAATTTTTTATCAGAGAAATCAAATATTGCTTATTCAACTTTAGTAAAAAATATTTGTAATATAGATATCAAGGAGGGTTCATGGAGGACAAATTGGCTTAAGAGACCTCTTAGTGATGATAAAAAAGAGTATGCTGCAAATGATGTTAAGTACCTAGTAAAAATAAAAAGCAAATTGAAAAATCAACTTCAAGACATAGGGAGGTATGCTTGGTTCAGAGAGGAACAAAATAATGAACTTAAAATATCAAATATTATAATAGAGCCAAGTCATGCATGGGAAAGAATTAATTATCCCCTTTATTTTGATAGAGAAAATTTAGATCTATTAAAAAAAATTGCATCATGGAGAGAGAGTTTGGCTATTAAGTATGATATTCCGAAAAGATGGATACTAAGTGATAATCAAATTATTAAGATCTTAATTACGAACCCATATAAGACATCAGAAATAATTAATAATATCAAACATAAATTGCTTGAATCTGAAAAAAAAGATTTACATAAACTATTATTACCAAAAAAGAAAATTGTAAATAAAAACTTATTATCCAGAAAAGAAGTTGAACAAAAATGTACTGAATTGTTAAGTTATGTTTCTGATGAATTTAAAATTGATTCAACAATGATTGCTAATAAAAGAGATGTTGAAATTTTTTCACATTCAAGCACAAAAGCTAGATTTATGAAAGGTTGGAGATATCAAATATTTGGTAAACTGATACAATAAGATATGAGAAAATATTCATCGAAACTTGTTGATGGTAAAGATAGAGCACCTAGTCGATCTATGTTGAGAGCAGTAGGTTTTAAAGATCAAGATTTTAAAAAACCTCAAATTGGAATTGCATCTACATGGAGTATGGTAACACCATGTAATATGCATATTAATGACTTAGCAAGCGTCGCATCTAAAGCTATTAACTCTAACGGAGGTAAAGCTGTTAATTTCAATACAATAACAATCTCAGATGGGATATCCATGGGCTCTGATGGAATGCGCTATTCTCTAGTTTCCAGAGAGATAATCGCTGATTCTATTGAAGCGGTTGTTGCTGGAGAGGGATTAGATGGTTTTATAAGCTTTGGTGGATGCGATAAAAATATGCCAGCATGTGTAATGGCCATGCTGAGACTCAATAGACCATCTATATTTGTCTATGGTGGAACTATTTTGCCTGGAATTCATAAAAATAAAAAAATTGATATCGTCTCAGTTTTTGAAGCTGTTGGTAAAAATGCAAATGGTGATATTAATGATAATGAACTTTATCAAATTGAAAAAAAAGCAATCCCTGGGCCAGGTTCATGTGGAGGCATGTATACGGCAAATACGATGGCATGCGCCATCGAAGCGATGGGCTTATCTTTGACAAATAGTTCTGCACAAACCGCAGTTTCAAAATCTAAATTAATCGATACTAAAGATGCTAGCAAAGCTCTAATGAATTGCATTAAGAAAGACCTCAAGCCTAGAGATATTGTTACTAGAAAATCACTTGAAAATGCAATTACAATTGTTATGGCTCTTGGAGGTTCGACAAATGCTGTTTTGCATTTACTTGCAATCGCAAATGAAGCAAAAGTTAGATTGTCTCTCAAGGATTTCGAGAGAATAGGAAAAAAAACGCCAGTGTTAGCAGATCTAAAGCCAAGTGGAAAATATTCGATGGCTGAGTTAGTAAAAATAGGTGGTGTCGCACCATTAATGAAAACTTTAATTAAGAATAAAATGATGCATGGAGACTGCATGACAGTTTCTGGAAAGACTTTGAGCAGTAATCTTTCTAGAATTAAGCCTTATCCTTTGAATCAAAAGATAATCATGTCAATTAAAAATCCAATTAAAAAAGATGGGCACTTAATTATACTGAGAGGCAATATTGCGCCTCAAGGAGCTGTTGCTAAAATATCTGGAAAAGAGGGTACATATTTTAAAGGTACTGCATTAGTATTTAATTCTGAAGAGAGTTGCCTGAAATCTATTCTTGCCGGTAAAGTTTCAAAGGGTACCGTTGTAGTAGTTAAAAATGAGGGACCTGTTGGCGGTCCAGGAATGCGAGAAATGTTGTCACCGACATCAGCAATTATGGGACAGGGTCTTGGTAATGATGTTGCTTTGATAACGGATGGAAGATTTTCAGGAGGAAGTCATGGTTTCGTCGTTGGTCACATAGCACCAGAGGCAGCAATTGGAGGACCTCTTGAAATTGTAAAGAATGGCGATCAGATTGAGATATGCGCATTGAAAAAAGAGATAAATATATTAATTTCCAACAAAGAATTCATCTCAAGGAAAAAACAAGCAGTTAAGAAAAAAACTAAAGCTGAGAATGGAGCTCTATCGAAATATGCAAGACTAGTGAGTCAAGCAGATACTGGGGCCATCACAAATTAATTAAGTATGTTTAGTTCTTTTGGATAGATTTTTTTAACGATATGCAGGATTCTCTCTAACCTATCAAGAGGTTCTTGCATAGAAATAAGATTAGCCTTGTCATCAAGCTTTATTGGAAGACACTCTATCAGCCTAAAGCCCAACCAATTAGCATCATTATATTTTGGTTTAATATGAAATATATATTCTTTTATCTCAGGATAAATTTTTTTGTAGAATTTAGATAATATCTGATACTTTTGTGGAACTAGATAGTCAATTCCAAGTTCAACTTCTTCTGCATCACCAACAAGCAAATTCGACTCATTAAGTACATAGTTACTTAGTTTGACGATATTTTTTCCCTCAACTGTTATACCTAATAGACCTCCATCAAGTTGTGACCAGTCTACTATTTCAACATGACTCGCGTAATCATAAACAGATGAAACGTAATCAGAATCGTCTTTAGTTAGAGCAATTATAAAACCTTTATTGTTTTTGAGACACTCTCTTGTCATGTCTAGATATCTTCTTTCAAAAATTCGAAGAGGAAATTGTCCACCTGGCAATATAATGCTCTTCAATGGAAATATTGGAATATTCTTATGCATTATCATTTTGAAAGCTTAATGCTAATGAATTGATACAGTATCTAAGGTTAGTAGGCTCAGGACCATCATCAAAAACATGTCCTAAGTGAGATCCACAGTTACTACATGTAACTTCTGTCCTTATCATTCCATGTGACTTATCAGAAATAAGTTTAAGATTTTTCTGATTACAAGAATCATAAAAGCTTGGCCATCCAGACATAGAATCATATTTATGCTTAGAGGAAAATAACTCCTGTCCACAACAGACACAATTATATACACCTTTGTCTTTATTATTGAGATATTTCCCTGAGAAAGGAGGTTCAGTTCCTTTATTTTGAGTTACAGAAAATTCTTCCGCTGTTAACTTATTCTTAAGTTTATCTTTATCCATGCTTAATACTCGTTATAATTTTTTCTGTACTTTTATTCGATAATATTAAAATTATATCAAATTTATTAGTATTGAGATAATGTCTTATTTGTCTTTCACTTTCAATAACACTTATTTTAATGTTATTTTTGAATAATTTATAGAAAATACCTAATTTAGTCATAATCAACACTTTGTTGGATTTATTGAGTGAAGATATCAATTCATTATTGTGAACTCCAAGATTCATTGAATTAGATCCTGGTATAAATATTGTTAAAAGTCTTTTTCCGTTGTACTTTTCCTTTATGGCATTAATTGAGCATTTTATTGCCGTTGGATGATGTGCAAAGTCATCAAAAACTTTTGTATCATCTACATATCCAACAAACTCCATACGCTTATTTACCCCTTTGAAGCTTGTCAATGCCTTAATCTGAGAGCTTATCGAAATCTTTAGTTGCTTACAAACCGCGATAGCCGAGAGTGCATTTTCATAATTATATTTTCCTATGATATTGTCTGGCAAAGTATATGTTTTTTTTCTATGTATAAGCTCATACTTACTTTTCTTTACGAGGCTAAAATCTCCTGATGAATTTTTATTATCTACCGATATTAATTTTGACCAATAGCCCATTTTAAGAAGTTTATTAATATTTCTATCATTTTTATTTATAATCAGAGAACCGTTCGACGGCATGAGTCTTATCATGTGATGAAAAGATTTGATTATTTCGTCAACATTCTTAAAAATATCTGCATGATCATACTCAATGTTATTCACGATAGCTAAACTAGGGTTGTAGTGTATGAATTTTGACCTTTTATCAAAAAATGCCGTATCGTATTCATCTGCTTCTATAACGAAAATTTTAGAGCTTGTTAGTGAAACTGATTTCCCTGTATTTCTTGGAGCACCGCCTATTAAATAACCTGGGTTCACTTTATTCTTTTTCAGTATATGGACAATCATGGATGTGGTTGTTGTCTTACCATGAGTTCCACTGACAGCAATGACAGTTTTGTTTTTAAGAATATTTTCATACAACCAAGCTGGCCCAGAGGTATAACTTAACTTATTTTTTAAAATATATTCAATAATCGGATTACCTCGAGACATTACATTACCGATAATAATTAAATCTTTATTTTTTATATCTTTAATGTGATGACCTTTGATTATTTCGATATTCTCACGTTCAAGTAAAGATTTGATTGGGTCGTAACATGATCCATCCGAACCAGTCACAACATGACCCATTTTTCTGGCTAAAATAGCTATCCCAGACATAAACGTACCGGCAATACCCAAGATGTGTATCTTCATACTAATAGTGAAAGCACAATTATTAACATAAAGCCAATAATCATACTGTATAGAAATGAGATTGATAGCCCCATGAAGGTCGTGCAATCTAAAGTATGTTTGAATATATGACCATATATAAGCCATGAGTATAACGTAGCAATAAGTATAATAATAATTATATAGTCAGAGTTTCCACTCAAAAAGAATATCAGGCTGGTTATAAGGCCAATGAATGCATGAATACCTAGTATCGATGAGGCTGATTGGACATATCTAATTCTATACCCCGTAGATGAAGACATATTCTCTTTTATACTAAGAACCGTCTGAATAAAAAAAAGACTAGCTCCGACATAAATTAGCGAGGTAATTAGCGCTATTCCTAGATTATAATTTACATCATTGGGTATAAAGCTGATGAGTATGTTTAGTATAATGAAAATATTAAGAATATTGTTGCTTGATGGAAGATCTTGAGGACCTTTCTTAAAAAGCATAATATCAGTTAAAGTTTTGATTATTCCATTCATAAAATGATACAATTAGATTCATTAATACTTTAGTTAGGATATCATATTGGATGACAAGTCTATAATAAAATCATACAAACGTGTATCAGGTTTCTATGACTATACATTTGGTCAAATATTCAGACCTGGTCAAAAAAAGCTTGTGAGTATGATGGACTGCTCATCTTCAGATAAGGTTCTTGAAATAGGAATTGGTACTGGGACATCATATAAATATTATCCTCCATCAACAAGCGTAATTGGAATTGATATCTCACCAGATATGCTTAAGAAAGCAAAAAGGAACATTGAAAAACATAACCTCATTAACAAAAATGTTCTCATGATGAATGGAGAGCAACTAAAGTTTGAAGATAATTCATTCGATAAGGTCGTTGGAATGTATGTTATATCTGTTACACAGAATCCTGATTTGCTCATAAAAGAAATGAAAAGAGTTTGTAAACCCAATGGCGATATTTACTTGGTCAACCACTTTAGTTTTGATACTGATAGCAAATTTATGAAGTTGCTTGAAAAAGGCTTGATGCCAATTAGTAAATATCTTGGTTGGAGACCATATTTCCCTTTCTCAGATTTTAATGCATATGCAAAGCTGAATGTTCAATCAATATCAAAAGTCAATATATTTGACTATTGGGGAATAATCCACGCTATAAATAGCCCAGCTAACTAACAGCTTCATCAATCATTTTTTGTAACTCACCTGATTGATGTAAATCTAGAGTGATATCACAACCACCTATTAATTCACCTTTTATATACAATTGTGGGAATGTAGGCCAGTCAGCAAAGTTAGGTAACTCTTGCATGATCTCCGAGTCTAGAATGACATTGACGTAAGCAAATTCTTTACCACAACTTTTTAAAGCCTCGACTGTTCTGGCCGAAAATCCGCACATAGGCATTTGAGGAGTTCCTTTCATGTATAAAATGACCGGACTCTCTTCGACTTGTTTTTTTATTCTTTCTATTGCTGACATGTCTTCTCCTAAACTTAGTAAAATTATAATACTTGTAAGTCTATGTATCAAGATTAAGTTGCAGCCATCTCTCGAGTAATGAAAAGTGCCAAAGCTCATTGCCATTCATGTTTGTAAATTTTCTATTAGGCTCTGTAATCAATTCATCAATATATTTCCTATTAAATAGCTTTCTCTCGAGAGCTGACTCGGAGAGAAGAACATTCCTACAATAATCAAAGAACTCGCCTTTGATAAACTTAAGAGGAGGAACTGGAAAGTAAAATTTTTCTCTATCAATGATATCACTGTTTAGATATTCTCTCGATATCATCTTTAACAAGTATTTCTCATCTTTGCTTATCTTTTTCTCACTTTTCACAGAGAGCATAAATTTTACAAGGTCAATATCTAAAAAAGGTACTCTTGCTTCAAGGGCATGAGACATAGTCATATTATCAACTCTTTTCACTGGGTCATCTATGATAAACATTGCTAACTCCAGACGGAATACTTTATCAAGTGTGTTAAGACTTGAATCCATTACATCAATTCTCCTCTTAAGTTCATTATGCACAAAATTATCCGAAATAAAGTCTTTGTTTATTGCAGACTTATAATTATCAAACGTACGATCAAAATAAAATTTCGATAGAGTATCTATGCAATCCAAAGACGTCTCATTCATTATTTTCTTGTACCAGAAATATCCACCAAAAATTTCATCAGCACCTTGCCCACTCATTACGACTTTACTTGATTGAGAAACATTCTTGGACAATAAATAAAATGCAGATGAATCCTGACTAAACATTGGTTCACTCATAGATAAAATTACTTTATCAAGATTACTATGTAGGTCACTACTTGATATCTTATATTTATAGTGATTAGTTTCAAACTTCTTTGCTACAATGTCAGAGTAATAAAACTCATCTCCTTCTTCTTCATCTATTTTTTCAAATCCTATAGAGTAGGTATTTAAATTATTTTTAAAGTTTTTAGAAATCGCAGTTATCAGACTTGAATCTAAACCTCCAGACAGCAAAACACCCACAGGGACATCAGCAATACTCAATCTTTTTTTAACAGCCGAACGAACTAGGTCATGAACATTTTCAATTATCTCATTATAGCTATAATTAACTAAAGGAATTTCATTTACATCAAAGTATTTATGTTTATAAATCTCTCCTGATTTGGTTACTGTCAATGTATGTCCAGGTTCAAGTTTTTGGATACAACTAATTAGTGTATGTGGTGCAGGAACAACTGAATGCAATGTAAACTGATAATTAAGAGCAATGGGGTTTATTTTTTTTGATTGTAAGTTTTTTAATATTCCTTTCATATGTGAAGAGAAAAATAGCTGATTGTTCTCTTTTGAGAAATACAGTGGCTTTATCCCGATACGATCCCTTGCTAAGAATATTTTTTTATTATTTGTATCATAAATACAAAAAGCGAATACACCATCAAGGTATTTAACACACTCTTGCCCATATTCAATATAAGCTCTCAGTAATACCTCCGTGTCTCCATCAGATTTAAAAACATGTCCCTTTTTGAGTAAATCGCGCTTTAGTTCGTGGTAATTAAAAATTACCCCATTGAAAACGATTACATATTTTTCAATATGCATGGGTTGGTTAGACTTCTTGCTTGTGTCAATGATTGCTAATCGCCGATGACCAAGAAAAATATGATTATCTCTATACATTCCCTCAGAGTCTTTACCTCGACTTGAAATAGAATCCATGAGATTTTTAAGTTTTATCTCATCAAAATTATCATTTGTAAATTTAAATTCTCCACAGATTCCACACATGACTTTATTCGCATCCCCTATAGATTAAATACTCATCTTCATTTATTATTGAGCATATTATCAATTAACAAATGAGGTAAACATGAATCCTTTATTATCAATAAAAGGTACTATAATTTCTGGTTTTGTACTAGCGATTGTATTTATAATGATTTTAGCTGATGGAAGCATTCCAATTGAAGCGGAGGGCTACATTAGATGGTTGCATTACCTATCTGGCGTGACATGGATAGGCCTCCTATATTATTTTAATTTTGTGCAAGTTCCAGCGATGGCTAAAGCAACAGCTGAAAAAGAGCCTGGACCAGCTGCGATAGGTAAATATGTTGCTCCACTAGCTCTTATGTGGTTCAGATGGGGTGCGGTAGTCACTTGGTTGACTGGTGCGGCGTATCTTGGACATCATGGACAGTTTATCGACGCATTTACTTTTGCAGGCGGTTACAGTTCAGTAATTGGAGCTGGTGCGTGGTTAGGCACAATAATGCTATTTAATGTGTGGGTTCTTATATGGCCCAATCAACAAAAAGTACTTGGTTTAGTTGAAGCATCTTCTGATGAAATTGCTAAAGCAAAGAAAACTGCTCTGCTTGCCTCAAGAACCAATACTGTTCTAAGCATTCCAATGCTTCTGTTCATGGGAGCTGCTCATCATCCAGGTTTAGTTTCAGTTGCTTCTCTCTTAACATTTATAGTTTAGGAAGCTAATAAAAAAACCTAACCTGAGTTATAGCAGGTTAGGTTTAAGCTTCTAAATTGGATTTAGAATTTATGTGTAAGACCTACGCCAGCAGTGCTAAAATCAGCCCCATCTGCATCAAAGTCTTGTTTTGTATATCCCAATGTTATATCAGAATGTTTACTTAGATTAATAGATGCAGAAATACTGCGTGTTTGATAATCCTGATTAGCTGCTGCTGCATCTGAATCACCCTCAGCGGATACTAATTGTATATCTGCCGAGCCCATGGAATAGTGAATGCCATAAGTGTTTATTTTACCATCGGTACCACTTGAAGCGATAAATGTGTTCACAACTTCGACATCTTCCAATGATACGAACACGCCCATGTTTGGCATTACCTTATATGATGCAAAGAATTTATCATTATTCTCACCTTCAGATCCTGATACTTCATCATCATGGTATCTAGCATAACCAAATGTAAGTCCACTTACGAACATATCACGTGCAGTTACCCCAATAGAGTAATCACCTCTGTCAGTGTTTGTAACATCATTAGCTGTATTGTCAGTTGCTGCATACATGTACCCAATTTCCAGAGGACCCATAGCTGCATGATATGCAATTGCTCCCTCAAAGTTACCAGCAATTCCACCTTGTCCTTGACTTTGGCCACCGTGAGCGTTCAATGCAATCGCTGTATCCATGTTATTATCGAACTGGCCCATAGTTTTATATGGCGCTTCATAAGTACCAGCACCAATATATCCAACTGGTGTCATAAAACCAAGGTTACCTACATGTAAATCAAATGTTTGACAGCCATTTGCATTATTAGTCCCACAATTATTTCCTGCACCACTTGTGCCATCACCAATATCGTATTTGTATTCCAGGTTACCGACGATATTTCCAGATCTAACTTTAAGACCAAGTCTACTTTTATTACCTCCGTCATCTAGTCTAGATGTATCACCAGTTGTACTATCATATCCAATGTAGAGTCGACCATAAAAGTGGACTCCTGATGATGCTTTTGCTGAGGACATATTATTCCCCTGAGAATCACTCATTGATTGTCCGCCTGCAAATATTAAAGGTGACATGAGTACTAACGCAATCGCGCCTAAAAAATTTTTCATTTTCTCCCCTTTATTTAACGTTAACATACCCATTTTAGGGGATTTTGCACCAAAAATATACATAAATATCGTAGTTATGCCACTATATCTTACAACTGGCATTCTTTAATATTTAATATAGAATGTGTTTTTTCATGCGAGAATTGTAATTATGACAAGCAATATAATGCCGACGTACAATAGAAAACCTGTCACTTTCGTTAAAGGAGATGGTGTTTTTCTGTATGATACTGAAGGCAAAAAATATTTAGATGCATTGTGTGGACTTGCTGTTACGAGTCTAGGTCACTCTCATCCAATCATTGCAAAGACAATTAAGAATCAATCTGAAAAATTAATACATACTTCAAATGCATTTAGAATAGAAAATCAGGAAAAACTTGCCAAAAGATTATGTCAGCTGTCCGGAATGGATAATGTATTTTTTTGTAACTCGGGTGCAGAGTCTGTTGAGGCCGCCATTAAAATTGCAAGAAAGTTCGGCCATGGAATGAAATTTAAAAACTCTAAGATCATAGTGATGTCGAACAGCTTCCATGGTAGAACAATGGGCGCAATGAGCGCTACATCCAATTCTATCTCTCATAAAATGTTTGGTCCGATTCTTGACGGTCTGGTAAGAGTAGAGTTCAACTCTATAAATGAAATAAGAGAGACCCTGAAGAATAACACGGAAGTAGCTGCAATTCTATTAGAACCCGTTCAAGGAGAGGGAGGAATAATTCCCTGTGACAATTCTTACCTTAAAGAAGTTAGAGAAATTTGTAATGAGAAAAATATTCTTCTAATGATTGATGAAGTTCAGTCAGGTTTTTGCAGAACTGGTAGATGGTTCAGTTATCAACATAGTCAAATAAAACCGGATGTCGTTATGGTTGCTAAAGCTCTTGGTAACGGAGTACCAATTGGTGCCTGTTTGGCGAGCGGCCAAGCCTCTAAGGTGCTTGAAGCTGGAATGCATGGCTCAACGTTCGGGGGTAATTTTTTGTCAACTGCGGTTGGTTTGACAGTTCTCGATATCATGAGGAGTGAGAGAATATGTGAACATGTTCAAAATATAAGTAAGGTTATGCAAGATTACATGGACTTGAAAATAAAAAATCTTTCAGCTGTTAAAGAAATTAGAATATGTGGATTGATGATTGGCATTGAATTAAATGACAATTGTACCAATCTTGTTCTCAAAGCTTTAGAAAAAGGTCTTGTTATGAATGTTACAAAGAATAAGACTATTAGACTATTACCACCATTAATATGCAAAGAAGAACATGTTTTGGGTATAGTTGATATAATAGAGGGGCTCATTAAAGAAAACTATGAATAAAAGGCACCTCAGATCACTAATCGATATTAATGAAAAAGAATTCATTAGAATTATAGATAAAGCTATCGAATATAAAAAGTTAGATAGAAATGATTCCATTCCAAAGATATGCACTAATAAAACACTTGCAATGATTTTTAAGAAAAACTCTACAAGAACACGAGTGTCCTTTGAAACTGCCATGTTTAAATTAGGTGGCCATGCAATATTTTTGACAGAGGATTCGTCCCAGCTCATAAGAGGTGAAGATATTTCTGATACTGCTAGAGTATTATCTGGAATGGTGGATTTAATCATGATGAGAACTAACTCACATGAGGATATTAAAAGATTAGCTGATAACTCTTCTGTCCCGATTATAAATGGACTTTGCAATTTATTTCATCCATGTCAATTACTTGCTGACATGCAAACTATAGTAGAAAATAAAAATAATGATTTCTCAAAACTTACAATCGCTTGGATTGGAGATGGTAATAACATGTGTAATTCATATATTAATGCATCTAAACTTTTAGGATTCAAACTTAAAATATCTGTACCAAATGGATACGAACCAGATAGCTACACAATGCGTAAATTTGGTGAAAATGTAGAAATGTGTGAGATACCAGGGTCTGCTGCAGATGATGCAGATATTGTTACAACTGATGTTTGGGCAAGCATGGGTGATGAGCTTGAAAATGAGGAAAGAAAAAAGGTTTTTAAAAGCTTTCAGGTAAACATGAACTTAATGTCTAAAGCAAAGGGCGATGCTATTTTTTTACACTGCTTACCAGCGCATAGAGGGGAAGAGATAGATGACATGATTATTGACTCGAAGTATAGTGCCGTATGGCAGCAGGCACACAATAGACTCTATAGTTCTATGGCTCTTATCGATTTCCTCATCGAAAATAACTAGAGTGATTCAAGCAATTTACATCTTGTAAGATAATCATTGCAATTAAGTATATTAGTAACTTTTGATTTTAGAGACTTCACGTCTGTATTCAAAATAATATTTTTTATTTCTGGGATTGCTTGTGGATGCATACTAAAGCATTCAAGCCCAATACCTAATAGGAGTTTAGTATACATTTTTTCACCTGCCATTTCCCCACAGACTGCAACTTCTATTTTGGATTTTTTACAGGTATCAATAACCTGTTTGATTAACAATAAGACAGCTGGATTTGATGGATCATATAAACTTGTAACTTCATCGTCAATTCGATCTATTGCAAGTATATATTGTACCAAATCATTTGTTCCTATTGACATGAAATCAACATGTTGAGATAAGATACTTGCCTGTATAGCGCTCGCAGGGACCTCGATCATAATTCCAATTTGATAAGTTTTTGCATATTTCTTTCTCTCTTTTTTTAACTCTCTCTTTGCTACCTCAATTATATTTTTTACTTGTGTAATTTCATCAAGCGACGTTATCATTGGAATTAAAATTCTTAGATTTCCATTTTGACCTGCTCGTAACATAGCTTTAATTTGTATTTTAAAAATGTTTATCTCAGATAGGCTATATCGTATGCCTCTCAATCCTAGAGCAGGATTCTTTGCTAATTGACCGACTTTAATATTTTCAGGAACCTCCTTATCAGAACCCAGATCAAGCGTTCTTAAAGTAACCGGTTTATTCTTTAATTTATTAAAAATTTTCTTATATGCACGAACTTGTTCATCCTCTGTTGGTAAATCATCCCTATTCATATATAGATATTCTGTTCTAAATAAACCAATACCATCAGAGTTTTCATTAAATAATTTTACTTCTTCTGGAAGTTCTAAATTACTCATTACATCTATTTTAATTTTATCTTTGGTAATAGCTTTTTTCATAGAGTTTATTTTGTAAGACCTCATCATAGAATTGTTAGCTGATTGAATTTTCTTATAATATTTTAATTCTATGTTGTCGGGATTTATGATTATAATCTGATTCTCAGAATCCATGATTAATCTATCATTATTTTTTATAATATTAATGGATGAATCTACTTTAACAATCATCGGTAGAGATAAACTTTTACTTAGGATCGAGCTATGAGATGATCTACTCCCATGGAATGAGATTATTCCAAGACCTTTATTATGATGTATATCAATAACATCTTTAGGTGTGATCTCATCAGTAACAATAATTCTTCCTTTTATGTCTTTATTATTAAAATTATCCATTTTTTCATTTGTCTGCAGCAGTTCGAGAAGACTCATAACCATTTGCTTGATATCAATCAGTCTCTCTTTGATGTATTTATCCTCAATATCATCAAAAGATTTTTTAATACTTAAATATTCTGATGAGATTGACCAACTTGCTGTATATAGTTCATTATTAATTTTATTAAGAACATTTTTCTTAAAAACATTATCTTCGATGAAACTCAATTGCATATTCATCAATTTGATTATTGTTTTATTGTTTTTAATTTTATCTGTGGATTTTTGATATTCTTTTTTAAGCCTTGAGAGTGCATTTTCAAACTTTTTGGATTCTTTTTTTATTTCATGTTTACTTATAAATGAGGGTGCATAATCAATATTATCTTTGTTTACTACTACGGCATTTCCTATACTTATGCCACGCGAGACTCCATCACCTGTTAAAATAATACTCATATTCCTTCATCAAACCCTTGATTAAAAAGTTTTACAATCGATTTCATAGCATTCTCTTGGTCTTCACCATCAATTTGAACATTTATGCTAGTACCTTTCGATGCAGACAACATAAGTATTTTCATTATACTTCTCGCATCTGCATCTTTTCCATCTTTCACTAGAGTAATGTTGGATTTAAAATTATTAGCTAGTGAGACGACTTTTGCTGCAGCCCTTGCGTGAAGACCTTTTTTGTTACATATTTTCAGTTTTTTAGAAATCATGTTGTATTCTTGCTATACCTTGTATACCCCCATCAATCGCTCTATGTGAGAGTTTTTCTAGAGAATCACCTGGATAATTAAATACATTTAAAATCATTGATAAGTTTACTCCAGCAATTATTTTCATATTTTCATATTTTATTGATGAGGCGATATTTGATGGCGTCGTTCCAATTATGTCTGTTAGTACAAGTACACCATCGCCATTATCCAGAAAATTAATGTATTTTTCTGCCAGTTCTCTAACATCATTTGGTTGGTCATAATTATCTACTGATAACAACTCAACACGAAAAGGATTTCTTCCGAACACAGATGTAGCCGTTAGTAATAATTGTTTACCTATATCGCTATGTGTAATTATTAAAATTCCAACATTCATGTTATATGAACTCTAAATTATCTGATTTCAAATACTTTATTATTTGCTCACTATTTCTCGCAAGCCTTAGATTCTTTCTTATAACTAAATCATCAAGTTTTTCACTTAAACATGCAAGTAACTCAATATGATCATCCGAACATTCCTCTGGGACAATAAGAGATAAAATAATGTCAACATCAAGGTTATCAACATTATCAAAATCAATAGCTTCATCCAAAATAATGATTGATACATAAGGATGCTCAATATTGCCTATTCTGGCATGTGGTAGAGCTACTCCTTTACCAAGAGATGTCGAACCTAATTTTTCTCTTTCGTATAGTTTTTCAAATATTTTATTTTTATCAAGACCAGAGGGTTTGCATAGAAGCTCTGATACCTTCTCTAAAATACTTTTCTTGGTTTTACAATCATCGTTTATTGATATATGGGAGTCATCTAATTTAATCTTTATCATAAAAACTCTTTTTTCTTTCAGATGAGCTAGGTATATTTAATCTTTCACGATATTTGGTTATTGTTCTTCGTGCAATAGAAATACCTTTTGTTGAAAAATATTTTGAAATTTCATTATCACTGAGAGGTTTATTTATATTTTCCTTCTTTATGTACTCATCAATCATTTTCATGATAACTTTTGATGAAACCATTTTACCAGTATCAGTACTAAGTTCAGAAGAAAAAAAATATTTAAGTTCATAGACACCTCTGGGCGTTTGAACATATTTATTATTAGTTGCTCTGGATACAGTAGACTCGTGTATTTCCAATGACTCTGCAACATCTTTTAATGTCATAGGAGTCATCCCAATATCGCCATTATTAAGAAAATTTAATTGTCTTGTAAATATTTCTTTACAAACATTTAGTATAGTCATGTTTCTATTTTTTATTGACTTGATTATGAATTTAGCTTCACTATAGTTTTTACGCAGATAATCTCTGTCAGTCTTTATTGTACTCTCGTTCATTATAGAGACATATTCTGAATTTAACTTCAAAAGCGGTTTATTTCTTGTTAATTCTGTAACCCATTTTCCATCTCTTTTAAAAATTATAACTTCAGGAAGAATTTGATAGGATTCTAGTTTTTTAGATACTTGTAAGCCGGGTTTTGGATTTAATTTTCTGACTAGCTTGAGAGCTTTCTCATTGAATTGAGTATTTTTATTCAAATTTGAAATTATGCTATCAAATTTAGAATTATCTAAAATCTCGATACTGTCTAAATACTTGACTATTTTAACTGCATCATCGTAAAGCACTGACATTTTATGAGAGCTATCTAATTGAATAATTAATGAATCACATAAGTCGAGGGCACACGTTCCAATAGGCTCAAATCTTTGAATAGTATGAAGCACATAAAATATATCTTGAAAACTTACTTCTATGACTCTATTTGCTTGAATAAATATATCTTTTAAATCTTCAGTTAAATAACCATTATCATTTACACAATCTATAATTATAGAGGCGATGATTTTTTCATCAGATGAAAGGGATGATGTTTCAACTTGACTCATCAAACACTCTTGAAGGCTATCACTTTTTTGATGATAATTTAGTATGTCAGATAAATCACTACTTTGTGAGATCGATGATTGGTTATAATCATAGTTGGTTTCAATATCTTCATTTTTTTCTAACATAGGATTCTCAAGAACTAGATTGTCTATTTCTTTTTCTAAATCAAGGCTATTCAGCTGAAGTAGTTTTATCGCCTGCCTTGTCTGTTGAGATAAGACCTTCCTTTGACTGAGCTTAGTTGTTAAGTTAATTTTATTCACAATTTAAAAGACTGACCCAGATAGACTTTTTTTACAATATCATTTTTTATAAGATTTTTTGGTTTGCCTGATGCTAAAACTTCACCTGAGTTGATCACATATGCATTATCACAGATTTTAAGAGTCTCTCTAACATTGTGATCAGTTATTAGAATGCCAATTTCATCTTTGGCTAATTGTTCAATTATTTTCTGTATATCCATCACAGAAATCGGGTCTATTCCAGCGAATGGCTCATCGAGTAAAAGAAATTTTGGTTTTAGTGCTAGTGCTCGAGCTATTTCTACCCTTCTTCTTTCTCCACCCGATAACTGAACTCCCTTTGTGTTGAGAAAACTTTTCAGATCAAATTTTTCAATCAAGTAATCGAGGGTACTTTTCCTTTCGTTAGTACTTAAATTTTTATTAGTCTCCAGTATTGCATTGATATTATCCTTTGCAGTCATATCACGAAATATTGAGGGCTCTTGTGGTAGATAACTTATTCCATACTCGAAGCGACGATGTATTGGTTCATTAGTAATATCCTGGTTATCGATAAGTATATTTCCCCTATCAGATTTTATTAGACCTACAATCATATAAAACGTGGTAGTCTTTCCAGCACCATTTGGGCCAAGTAGCCCAATTATTTCACCAGAATTAACTTCAAGAGAAACATCACTAACGACTGTCTTGTTTTTAAATGCTTTATTTAGACCTGATGAAGATAATGTTGACATATTATTCTAAATTGAATTGAGTGCTAACTTTACCTTTTATGGTATTTTTTAGGTTCTCTGCAGGTGTTTTTTTCACAATCCACTCTCTGGTTTTAGTATTATATATCATTTGATTACCATTTATGGTTTGCAATTGATTATCTTTTTTCACAATCCTCTTAACATCACTCAAAATTGTAATAACCCCTTCATCTAAATTTGCTGACATGCCGTTGCCTGTGGTGGTTGAATCAGAGGTAATAATAGTGACACCACGGTCTGTTTCTACAATGTTTTTCGACAAGTAAAAAATTGCGTATGATGTATATAGCTTAACAACATCATTGTTTTTAAAACTATTTCTGTTTATTGTTACATTATTTTCTAGATATATCTCTTCCATTTCACCTGTTGGGTCTATAGCGGTATCTGAGCTTATATTAGTGATTAAGCCTTCATTGAATAGTTTTAGTTTTGGATTTTTAATAAAAGATAAATTGCTTACATATTTTTCAATAAATAAGCCCGTCAAGTTCCATGAAGTACCCATATCCTCATTAATCTTTTTTGAAGTGAAATTATAAAGCTTATTTTTCAGTATTTGATTATCTTGTATCTCACTTGCAAATAAAGCAGAGTTCAGAACCAATAGAGTCACTAAGAAATATTTAATTTTTTTAAGAATTATCATTTAGTTGAGAAAAGTATATAAGATCACAAACATCTCTAATCGCCCCACAGCCACCACCTCGCGGTGTTATCCAATCAAAGTTTTGATTTTTTAGTACTGGGTTAGAATTTGGAACTATGACAGATAATCCTACACTTTGAAGCAATTCAGCATCAACCGTATCATCCCCCACAAAGCAAACCTGATCTAATGGTAGCGAAGTCTTTTCTTCATGAAACGACTTAAGTTTATTTCTACTACCTTGTATCGTATATTCAATACCTAACTCTGAGGCTCTGTGAGTAACACAATCTGATTTTCTTCCTGAGATAATCATTGTTTTGATACCTATAGATTGAAGAATCTTGATTCCATGACCATCCTGAGCAAAAAATTTTTTCATTTCATAACCTTTTTTATCAAAGTATAAACCGCCATCAGTTAGCACACCATCGACATCAAAAGCTAAAAGTTTTATCTTTCCTGCTTTTTTGACTAAGTCCTTAGGGTAGAGTGACTTATAAAAATCTAAAAATTTTCTAGTATCAATCATATTTATTGAATCGACTTTATTATATTCTTTAATGTAACAATACCTAATATTTTACTCTTTTCTACAACAGGTAATGCATCTATATTTTTTTCTTCCATTATAGATAAAGCCTCTGCTGCAAGGACATCTTTTGTTATTGTGACTGGCTTTTTAGTCATAATATCTCTTATCTTTACTTCACCTGGTAACTTATACTTTCTCATTATTCTTTTAATGTCCCCATCAGAGACTACTCCAGTAATACTCTTTTTCACATTTACAATGACTGCTAGCCCAATATTTGATTTAGTAGTTTTGTTTAATAATTCCTCAAATTTATTGTCCATATCAAGTAATGGGATATTTCTTTTTATCATTATATTTTCAACTGTAACTAATAATCTTTTACCTAGCGTTCCCTCAGGATGAGTTTTTGCAAAATCTCTAATTGAAAATTTATTCTTTGATGAAACTATTAAAGCTATTGCATCAGACAGAGCAAGCGCACAGACTATACTTGAAGTAGGGGCTAAATTATTTGGACAAGCTTCTCTTAATACTGATGCATTCAAAGAGAATTTTGAGTATTTTGCAAGAGTAGAGTTTAAGTTTCCTGTAATTGAAATAATATTGCATTTTAATACTTTTAATAATGGAAGGAGTTTAATTATTTCATCAGTTTCACCTGAGTTAGAATAAATAATTACGAGATCATTTTTTTTGATAACGCCTATATCTCCATGAAGAGCATCAGCTGGATGAAGAAATAATGCAGGAGTCCCTGTGCTGCTTAACGTTGCTGCCATTTTCATTGCGACAAAACTGGATTTCCCTAGTCCAAGAGTGATAATTTTCCCTTTACTACGGACGATAGAGTCACATGCAGCATCAAAGTTTTTGTCAATGAGTTTGACAGTTCTATTTAAAGCGGTGATTTCTCTATTTATTATATCTTTCGCAAGCTGCCTATTAGATTTATTTGTCATAGTTAACCCAGTATAAACACTAAATATAGAAAATATGTTATTACTAATAGACTAGAGTATAAAGTCTTTATGAAAATTTTATTGACTTTAACTATCGCATAGAAGATACCCATACATAATAATAACATAGCCATATCTCTGAGAAATTCAAACTCATTAATAACTGCTGAGTTGATCATACCTGCAATACTCATCGCTAGCGCAATGTTAAATATATTTGAACCTAAAATATTACCGATTATGAAGTCTGCCCTCCCTTTTTTTGCTGATTGTATACTAGCTGCCAACTCAGGCAAACTTGTTCCAATGGCTGTTAGTGTCAGACCAATGACATATGAGCTTATACCAAAATAAGTAGCAATATCACTTGCTCCAGTAATAAATAAATTTGATCCATATACCAGTAGTACGAGTGCCAGTATAGATAAAGGGAAAATCGTAAATAATTTAACTTCCTTACTGTCATAAATTATTTGATCATTTGAATTGCTATCCCCCTCTTTTAAATAGAAAACAACCCCAAAAAAAAGGAAGATTAGGATTAGAGAATCATATACATTGAAAACATTGTCTATAGAAATAATTATCAGTGTGATTAATGTCAGTATAAGCATTCCATAAAATGGCCTCTTTGGAAGGCTTAACTCCACAGAAGACAGTTTTATAAAAAAAATAGATATACAAAACACGATTGCGATATTAGATATATTCGAACCTATCGCATTACCAACTGCTAACTCAGTTTTATGAACAAGTGCGGATTCTATCGAAATGAAAATCTCTGGCGCAGATGTAGCTATACCAATCATGAAAAAACTTGCTAAGAAACCAGAGATATTATATCTCACAGAGAATTTCTCGGTAGAGGTAACTAAAATATTTGAGCCTACAATTAAAAATGCAAGACCTATTAAAAGAAATACATAGGCCTCAATCATAATAATTTATTTTTTTGTAAGTAATAATTTTAAATTTAATAATTTATCTCAAGGACATCAATTTCAAAGTCTTGAACGTCTTTTCCATCTGTGACCATTTTAGCCCTTCGTTGTAAATATGATTCTCTTAGGAAAATATATTTATCTTTTGCAGCTGTATCTAAAATTTTTGATGCTTTAAGTAAATTAGCTCGTGTATCAATTACATTCATTGCCTGAATTGCCTGTCTCTCTTCGTGATGAAGCTCAGTATGAATTGGAGATATATCTTTTTCTATTAGAACATCAACATAGAATCCCGGTGCATCTCTGAATGAACTGGGTCCAAAAAATGGTAAAACCAAGTACGGTCCAGGTGATACCCCATAATATCCAAGTGTTTGTCCAAAATCTTCTTGATGACGCTTAATACCTAACCCAGAGGCAGGATCAAACAACCCAAAAATACCTATCGTTGAATTTATCACAAACCTACTTGATGAAGAAACGGTCTTATCAAGTTTAAGTTGTAGAGCACTATTAACAATAGTATTTATCTCTCCCAAATTGTTAAAAAAATTAGTTATACTATTTTCAACTGGATCAGGAGTAATATATCTGTAACCCTCAGCAACAGGTTCGAGCACATTATCATCAATTACTTCATTAAAGCCAAAAATCACTCTATTCATGGGCTCTAATGGATCATCTTCTGAGGCATGAGCTAGGTTAAGATTAAATAACAGAAAACATATCGACAAAAGAAGTATCAGATTAGATAAAACAGAAAGATTTTTTAGTTTATTCTGTAACATAATTTTAGATTATATACTAAAATAATGACCATGATTAAAAAAATATCACTACTACTGTCCTTTTTAGTCTTGTCAAATATAGCTCTCTCGTCATCCTCGCCTGATGATTTTCTCAAAGATTCAGTAGTCGAAATTTCTGAACTAGTCTCAAAATACAAAGATAAATTTGAGAGTGATGACGAATTCTTAAGGAGTAAAATGAATTCTGTGGTTATGCCAAAACTTGATATTGAGTTAATGTCTAAAATAATACTGGGAAAAAAAATTTGGACTAGCTTATCAGATGACCAAAAAGTAGAGTTTGTTAAAGCATTTAAGTACAGAATGACTAGTACCTATATGAAATCTATTACTGCATTTGATGGTGAGAAGGTAGAATTTCTCCCTTACAAACCAGGTAAAAAAGAGAATATTGCTTTTGTAAAGTCTATATATTTAATACCTGGAGGTGATATTGCTGTTGATTATAGACTTATCAGAAAAGATCAAAATTGGAAAGTATATGACATTATATTTGATGGGATAAGTCTTATGAAGAACTACAGAGCTGATTTTAGACAACATGTTTCTGAGAATGGTATCGAATCATTAATCTCCTCGTTAAAAAAGTAGGTCCGAATTACATTGGTTTTATTGAAATCAACAATCTTGGTAAAAGCGTAAGTACCGAAATTAATGCTACTAACATTGCAAAGCCTGTAAGAGTACCAAAAATAATTGTTGGTATAAAATTAGATAATATCAAAATAGAAAAACCAAAAATTACAGTGACACCAGTGAAGAATATTGCTCTACCAATACTAGAATGGCAAGCTTTAATCGTGTTTTCATAACTAACATGTTTAGAAAACTCCTCCCTAAAGCGATAGATATAATGAATACTGTTATCCACTGCAATTCCAACTGTTATTGCAGCTATAGTAATTGTCATCATATCTAAAGGTAGATTGATGATTCCCATTATACCCAATACTAATAATGCTGATAGTAGATTAGGAACTATACCTATAACCATGAGTTTAAATGACCTAAAAAGTATTAAAAACATTATAGCAATAATCATCATTACAAAAAAAAGTGATTTTATTTGTGAGTCGAATAAACTTTGAAGCATATTGTTGTAAAGAAGTAAAATGCCGGTGATTGTAATATTTTCAGATTTTAGATATTGATCATTACTCAAATCAAATCTAATGCTGTCTATCAGTTCTGCACGTCTAAGATCCTCTTTAGAATCAAGTATTCTTAGATTGATACGTGCTTCATTGTTTTCTATAGATACATAAGGGTTGACGGCAATTTTTTTCACCTCATCAGGCAGCTTTTTATACAACAGCGACATTTCAAGACTATTGAGTTCATTATTATCATTAACAATTTCTGCTACTCGAATTGATGAGGCAAGTGATAAAACTTTTCCGACATATTGATTTTTATCTAAGTAATCATGTATGTATTTTATTTTGTTGATTTTATCAGTGGTGAACCAATTTGATGCTTCTGACTCTTCACCACCCTCTAACAAATCACCATATTCATCGTCTGATGTGTTCTGTGAATCAGTAAATTTTAGTATTATATCCATAGGTGTTGTTCCCCCAAGGTGATTATCTATCAGCTGCATTCCTTTGTGAATTTCTGTATCGGATCTAAAATAATTAATAAAACTGTTTTCAACTTTAAGTTGGGTTAAACCATAAAATGTTATAACTGAAATTAAGGCAGTTAGTAGATATACGGCTTTTCCAGAATTTAATGCAATGTTTGCTAAAGAAGAGGTAATAATTGAATCTTTTCGCTCTTCTTTTATGAATGAATTCTCATTATTCGAAAAGATTAATATCAGACTGGGTAACAACGAGAATGATGTTATGAAAAGTGTAGTCAAACCTAAAACCATCATATACCCGAAATCTATAACTGGCTTGATATCGCTAAAAACAAGCGAGGCAAAAGCTACTATGGTAGTTAGTGCAGTATACAAACATGGCCAAATCATTTTTCTTGTGGTTTCAACAATTGATTTATACCTATCACCATTTAGGATTGAATATATCTGTCTATACCTAACAATGATATGTATATTCATCGATAATGTAAGAATAAGCATCAATGAGATAAAATTAGAGGAAATAACCGTTACTTTCCAATCTAAAAATCCTAGTAAACCAACCATGAATAAGACAGCATAAACACAGTTAATTATTGGAGCCATAATCCATATAACCCTTCTAAAGATTACTATTAATGTCAAAATTATGAATAATAGAACACCAAAACCAAAGTTTATAAGATCATTTTTTATAAAGGTAATCATGTCATCTGTAATCATTGGTATGCCGCCTAACCTTATTTCATATCTCTTATTCGAATAATTTTCTTGTACTTCTCTTACCTCCTTAATCAAACGACTTAAAGTTTGTTTTTCAATCTCTGCAAGAGACGTGTATTCAGCTTTGGATAATTCATATTCGTTTTTATAGTCAGGATTATCTATATATTGGTTATAAAGCGAAGTCCTCAGTTTTAGCGCATCCACTAAATTCTGATTTTTTCTAATTACAATTTGCATAGCTGTAGTTTTTGCATCAGAGCTTATTACTAAATCTTTGTAGATTGGGCTGGTCATAATTTCTTCTTTCGCAATAGACTGGTTTAC